>Ga0114952_1001496_pt1 | contig 19708 bp, 13 predicted proteins | sample SidtaG_2_FD_87303 | JGI IMG/M metagenome (GOLD analysis project Ga0114952, IMG submission 87303) | Marine algal microbial communities from Sidmouth, United Kingdom - Sidmouth_Asex2 metaG | ecosystem: Host-associated > Algae > Red algae > Unclassified | place: Sidmouth, United Kingdom | collected...
AAAACTTACGACTTTCTACTTAGAACTTATAACCATACCACTAGTTTTATAAAAAAGACAAAATCATAAGCTTTGGCAAAACTGTCAGAGAACCAAACATTCTTATTTAAAAAATACAATACCTAGTCTACTTTTATTTAGAAGAATGCCTAAAACACACTTGCTGTTTTAGGCATTCTTCTGTTTTAAAACTTGTTAACGATTAACATAAAAAACCAACCAAATAGTAAAACCAAATAGTACCTAAGTATATATTTTTTAAATGAAATTAAATATTACATATCTATTAATTAATAAAATTAAATTTTAAATTGTATTATTACAATATTAAATGTAGGATCAATTCACCAATTCTTCATTTAACCTTTCTTTTACCCATACTCATTTATAATTAATCACATTAAAATCAACCTTTATGAACACCTTAATCATTAAAGCATCCATTTGGGTATGCTTGATTTTAAATGCATGGTCTCTAAATGCACAAAATATATCAACCTATCAATTGCCCCCTCCTCAACAATTAACACCACTTTTTATTGGTCCAATTACAGGCAGTGGAATTTATTATGGTGCCACTCCCAACAAAGTAGATCCAAACAAACCTGTCATCGTCTATGTACATGGGTTCATTGATTTGAACAATGCATGGTTTATTCCAGGTAACAACATGTATGACAACACCTATAATGGTAATCAAAACTGCGCTTTTGTTGCCATGACTAGAGGGCAAGGGATGTGGCAAAATGGGCAACTATTAGCTGATATGCTCGACGATATTACGCAGCATTTTGGCGTTAATAATGTTGTAATTGTAGCACATAGTAATGGAGGAAAAGCTTCAGAAGTAGCAATGATTACACACAATCGTCGTCATAAAGTAGAACGCGTTATCTCTTTAGGAACTCCTTTTTATGGAACAGAATTAGCGAATCTAGCCGAAATGCCTGGTTTTAACTGGGTAGTAAACTTAATTGGTTTGGGAGGAGGAACAGCCACTTCTACCACTTATTATATGGGAGGATATGCTCGTCCAATTTTGGATTGGAGTTGGCGCAATCAACCTGGTAAATTTATTAATTTTGGAGCTTGGGGGTATAACAATGGTTCTACTATTCTGAGACCAGTTATGATTACTAGTGGTAATTTACTAAACTGGATGGGTTCTGGTGCTTCTGTGGGTGGCAATGACGGAGTAACCCCTTATTGGAGTTCTTCTCGTCGTCGGGGACGTCCTCAATGGACTACTGGTCATGGCAATCCCATTTCTCAGTTTGATCATCTTGATGTTGCTCTTTCTAATATTGTTTGGAATAGTATCGAACCGTTGTTCACTGCACCACTTTCTTCTTTAAGAGAAAATACAACGCAAGCTGCCCCTGCTACTATGGTGAATGAGACTATATCTAGTCGCTTACAATTCTTAGATTCTGAAGATGAAAATCGTTCTTTTACGGTAGAAAAAGGAATTAAAGATTTAGCAATCATCATTTTACATCACTCTGATCAAGATCAATTTATATTGCAACAAGTTTTGCCAAATGGCAACTTAGTTCCTACCTCTATTGATCTAAATACGACTCGTACTACTTCTGATTTACTAGAAGGTAAGTCCAGTTTTATTCCATTAAATCAATTGCCTGTTGGAACGTACAAAGTGACTAGTAAAAATCAGTTTGTGGCACTTATTAACCACCAAAAAGGAGTTGAATTAGAATACAACAACAGTCATCAATTTGCTTTTGACCAAGCTCCTACTTTTGAGGTAAAACTTAATCAAACAGATGCATACGACTTATCAAAACTATCTTTGAAAGCGATTATTACTTACAAGCATAAGTTAGATGGTTCTCCTCTAAAGAAAGAGATAACAACAATTGAGACTTTTGAACAAAACGAAGAAGGTACTTATACCTTGCGTCCAACAAAGCATTTATCAAATGGTGTTTATAATATGGTCATTCAAGCTCAACACCCTAAATTTCAAAAATCATTAGTAACTGGCTTTGTTATGAATAATAAAGAAGCTGTTCCTGCAAAAAAGACGGTAAAAACGACAAATACGACTTTGTCTGTGTATCCTAACCCTGCTAAAGATTTTATTCAAATTTCCTTTGAAAACAAGCAACAAGCACAGGTAAATTTGTATGATATTAATGGTAGCGTTTTACACCAACAAACGGTTTCAGAAACTGGACAACAACAGCTCCAATTCGATTTGAACCAATTGAAATTAAGTCAAGGAACTTATTTCTTGGAAGTTCAAATAGGAACAGAAAAAATGACAGAGATTTTTGTTAAAATCCCTTAATTCAAACTTCTAAAAATGGTTCGTAGTATAAGACATTCTCAAAGTATCTTATACTACGAACTTAAAACTTATTGGGATTTATACTCCTTCTAAAACAACCCCTCGATCAAGTCATCATCTGCTAAACTTGGCAAAGTCACCTTCAAATTAGGGTTTAAGTCCATTGCACGCTGAATTGCGGTTACAGCACCTTCATTTCTCGCCCAATTTCGACGCGCAATTCCATTATTAACATCCCAAAACAACATCGACTTCAATCGACGATCAGCGTCTTCTGAACCATCTAAGAGCATTCCAAAGCCTCCATTCATCACCTCTCCCCATCCAACACCACCTCCATTGTGGAGCGAAATCCAAGTAGCTCCTCTAAAGGCATCACCGACAAAATTTTGAACAGCCATATCTGCTGTAAACTGAGAACCATCATAAATATTTGATGTTTCTCGATAAGGAGAATCTGTTCCTGAAACATCGTGATGATCTCGTCCCAAAACAACAGGACCAGACAAGCGACCATCTTTTATCGCTTGATTGAATGCCTCTGCAATACGAATTCGTCCTTCACTATCAGCATACAAAATACGAGCTTGTGAACCAACCACCATTTTATTATTTTCTGCATTCTTAATCCAATGCAAATTATCTTCCATTTGTTGGCGAATATCAGCTGGAGCAGCTTCTAACAAAGATTCTATAACCTCAGCTGCTATTTTATCTGTTATACTCAAATCAGCTGCTTTTCCTGAAGCACAAACCCAGCGAAAAGGACCAAAGCCATAGTCAAAACACATGGGTCCCATAATATCCTGTACGTAAGAAGAATATTTGAAATCAATTCCATTTTCAGCCATTATATCTGCTCCTGCACGAGAAGCTTCTAACAAAAAAGCATTTCCATAATCAAAAAAGTACGTTCCTTTTTCGGTATGTTTGTTAATTGCAGCCGCATGACGACGCAAGGTTTCTTGTACTTTTTGTTTGAACATTTCTGGGTCTTTTACCATCAATTCGTTAGATGCTTCATAGGTCAGACCTGCTGGATAATAACCACCTGCCCAAGGATTATGTAAAGACGTTTGATCAGAACCTAAATCAATGTAAATATCTTCTGCGTCAAATTTTTCCCAAACATCCACAATATTACCATCATAAGCAATCGAAACTACTTCCTCATTCGCTTTTGCTTGACGTACTCTTTCACATAATTCATCTAAGTCACTAATCACTTCGTCTACCCAACCTTGTTCGTGACGTTTGTACGTTGCTGTTGGGTTTACCTCTGCGGTTACAGAAATTACCCCCGCAATATTTCCTGCCTTGGGCTGTGCGCCAGACATTCCCCCCAAACCTGCGGTAACAAATAGTTTTCCTTTAGTTCCTTTGTCGTCAATTTTTCGACAGCCGTTTAGTACTGTAATTGTTGTTCCGTGAACAATTCCTTGCGGTCCTATATACATATAAGATCCTGCGGTCATTTGTCCATATTGAGTAACACCTAAGGCATTAAACTTCTCCCAATCATCTGGTTTAGAATAATTTGGAATCATCATACCATTAGTCACCACTACTCTTGGCGCATCTTTGTGAGAAGGAAATAAACCTAGAGGATGCCCTGAATACATTACCAAGGTTTGTTCATCTGTCATCGTTGCCAAATATTGCATGGTCAATAAGTACTGTCCCCAATTTGAAAAAACACCTCCATTTCCTCCATAAGTAATCAATTCGTGTGGATGCTGTGCTACCGCAGGATCTAGATTATTTTGAATCATTAACATGATTGCAGCGGCTTGCTGACTCTGACAAGGATAGTCTTGAATGGGGCGAGCATACATTTTATAATTAGGACGAAAACGATGCATATAAACACGCCCATAAATTTTTAACTCTTCTGCAAACTCTGGTGCTAAGGTCGAATGTTGTTCTTTCGGAAAATACCGCAAGGCATTTCGTATCGCTAATTTTTTTTCTTCTTCTGTCAAAATATCTTTGCGTTTTGGCGCATGACTAAGCGTATCGTCTAATGCCTTTGGTGTTGGCAAATTGCTTGGAATCCCTTCTAAGATAGCTTGTTGAAAATCCGTTAAGTGATCAATCGCATTCATAATATTTTGATTTTTCTGTTATTATTAGTTCAATAATGGGATGTTTTATTTACTGATAGAACGTCCTGTTTTATAAATGGTTTGTTCTTCACAAGCCTAATTTTGGAGCGTTCTCGCACTCAAATATAAGGAGTCCCAAAGCTAGGTTATAAAAAAAAGTAAAAAAGTCTAAAAAAAATGAATACTTCTATACTCATTTGTGTATAAATACTTGTAAGTAACCATTCAAAAATATTGCTCCTTACCCTTATCAATCAAATACACTATGTTTTTAAAACATCTCCTCTATTTTTTGCTGTTTTTTATTACTTATTCTGTCCAAACAATACAAGCCCAAGACAATGATACTTCGTTGGTCTTTATTGACACACGCGACAATACGGAGTATCCATTAGTTGAAATTAATGGAAAAATATGGTTTGCAATAGATTTAAAATACATTTCTCCTAATGCCTATTTTCAAAATATGGATTCCCTTCAAACAATTGGAAATTTTTATTACCAAGAGGAATCTTTAGAAGTTTGTCCTGAAGGATGGGAGTTATCAAGTAAAGAAGATTGGATCATTTTCACAATGAATCTATTTAATAAAATTACTTTAACCTCTATAGATGGCATAGATTCATTAGAACATTTTTCGTTTGATAATCCACACAAATTTGCAGCAGGAATACGTTCTCCACTCAGCTTTTGGGGAACAGGAACGTCTCTAAACCTTAGTCCTACTGGTAGAGTTGAAGATGGCGTTTTTTATACTGCTAGTAAAAACAATTATGCAGATTATTGGACAATTCAACCAGATGAAAAACACCCTTATTATCACATTCATATGAATCCAAACCTTATTGCAGGACATTCTCACAAACATCATATCGCACCACGAGCAAAGAAAAAACGGATGTTTAAAGTTCGTTGTGTTCAACTTATTCAAAATAAAAAATAAACCAAACAATTGAACATAACGAAAACTTGCCTATATAAGCAGCTATTAAATTCTATTTTCAAAGAACAAGAGCAATACTCCTAAAAAGAGTATTGTTTTTTTGTTAAAAAGAACTTCCTCTAAAATAGCTTTAGTCACTCTCTTTCTTCCTATTTGTCAATTTTAAAAAAGGCACTTTAAGCACTTACATCTCTATTATTAGCGAAAAAAAGATGAATCCTAGCACTTATAAGTTAGCTCAGCATTCTCCTCCTTTATTACCTACATTTGTAGTACAGTTATTAGGTGTACATCAATTTATACAAAAGCAATTTTGGCAGCTCTTTGAGTTGATTATTTTTTGTCCTTCTACTCATTTAATACTCTAAAACTCATTCTATTCCATTAATCATCTAGTAACTAAATCATTCCATATTACTTTTTTTAATTAAAACAAAAAACAATGAAACGATTAATGATTATTTGTTTATTCCTATCTTTTTTTCCCTTATTCCTTTTTGCTCAAGGAGTAGGTATAGGCGCAGAAAATGCCAAGCCTGATCCATCTGCTATATTAGATGTAAAATCAAGTAACAAAGGGGTCCTTATACCTAGAGTTGCTTTAAAAGGGGCTTTAGATGTAGTTACTATCAATCAACCAGCACAGAGTTTATTAATTTATAATACAACGACTATTGATGACCTTATTCCTGGGTTCTACTATTTTAATGGAACTGCTTGGACACCAATCGCCAAAGCAAACAATTCTGAACTTAATTTGACGAATAAACAATTGGAGTTTTTGAATCTAGTTACAACTCCTCTACAAGAAAAAGCAGCAGGACAAGTTCTAACTACGAATGGTGTAGGTGGTGTAACTTGGGCAGCAGCAGCAGCAGGTACCTATTGGGATATTACAGGTAATGCAGGAACTATATCGGGCACTAATTTTATTGGAACAACAGATAATCAAGCATTGGATTTCCGTACCAATAACAATCTAAGAGCAAGATTAAGCACTACAGGACAATTGGAGTTTTTTAATGCAACCAATTCTGTTTTTGTAGGAGAAGGAGCTGGAAATATAACAACATCTGGAGCAGACAATGTAGGGATAGGTTATTATGCCCTTCGTTCTAATACATCTGGGCGATTTAATAGTGCAATTGGTAGTTCAGCCTTATCTAGCAACTCAACAGGTCAATTTAACACGGCAAACGGTTATCAATCACTTCGTCTGAATACAACAGGTATACTCAATACGGCAAATGGTGCTAATTCTCTTGGGAGAAACACAATAGGTAAACTTAATAGCGCAAATGGTTATAATGCACTATTTTTCAACAAAACAGGATCTTACAATTCAGGAAATGGTGCTTTCTCATTGAGCAAAAATACTACAGGGTCTTATAATAGTGCCAACGGAGTTTATGCACTTTTTTCCAATTCATCGGGACAATTTAATAATGCCAGTGGATATAGAGCTCTTTATAGTAATACAACGGGTTCTTATTTAACAGCAACAGGAGCAAATGCCCTTTATAACAATACAACAGGGACTAAGAATACAGCCAATGGATATGATGCACTTTATGCCAATACTTCTGGATATCAAAACACAGCCAATGGATATAGAGCGCTCCGAAATAATACAACAGGTTTTAGTAATACTGCGAATGGTACCGAAGCACTTTATTTAAACACAACAGGATTGAATAATACGGCGAATGGATATCACACGCTTTATTCAAATATTAGTGGCAGAAATAATACGGCGAATGGGATTAATGCTCTTTATAATAACCAAACAGGATGGGATAATACCGCAAATGGTCATCATGCACTTTATGCCAATACAGGTGGTCACTGGAACAACGCAAGCGGATACAATGCACTTGATGCCAATACAACAGGTAATTGGAATAATGCGAATGGATATATTGCCTTGACAAACAATACAACAGGAGAGGCAAATAGTGCTGATGGAACTAATGCACTTGGTAGTAATACAACAGGGTCTGACAATACTGCTAATGGACATAATTCACTAAAAGGCAATACAACAGGTGATTTTAATAGTGCGAATGGAGCTTGGGCTCTTGGTGGGAATACAACAGGAAGTTACAATACTGCTAGTGGAACGAATACTTACACTACTATGGGTAATTTTAATAATTCTACTGCTTTAGGCTATGGAACTGCTATTTCAGCTTCCAACCAAGTTCGTTTAGGAAATAGCTCAGTAACAAGTATTGGAGGTTATTCTAATTGGTCTAATGGTTCTGATGCTCGTATAAAAGTAAATGTAAAAGAAAATGTAGTAGGTTTGGACTTTATCAATGCTTTGCGTCCTGTTACTTATAATTTAGATATGGATGCCATTGCTAAATTTAACAAGACCCCTACCAAAGCTCGTTTATTAGAAGAAGAAGCTAAAAAAGCAGCAATCACACAAACTGGTTTTATTGCTCAAGAAGTAGAAGCCTCTGCCCAAAAATTAGGCTATGATTTTTCTGGTGTAGATGCACCTGAAAACGAGGACGATCACTATGGTTTGCGTTACGCAGAATTCACGGTTCCTTTGGTAAAAGCCGTTCAAGAATTATCACAAAAAAACCAAGTATTAGTTGCCAAAAACAAACAGATGGAAGCTAAAATTGCTCAATTGGAAACAATAACTGCAAAACAAGAAGTTATGGAAAAAGAGCTAGCAGAAATCAAAGCTTTATTAAAAACAACTGCTTCTAAATAAGAACTAATCTATATGAAAAATTATATAAAAACAGGTCTCTTCTTATTGTTTCCAGGTTTCCTATGGGCACAAAATGGTCTACTTAACAATGGTGCAGCAATAGAAGTGACAGAAAGTACTACAATCCACATAGTGGGTGATATGCAACATCAAGCTGATGGAAAAGTAATTAACGAAGGGATTATTAAGGTAGAAAAAGATTGGATACAAAGTAGCAAAAACACCTTGTATACAGGTTCTGGATGGATGTCTTTCGTCGGAAAAACAAACCAAGAAATCTCTAGTACCTCTCCTCTGACAATTCCAAATCTTCGTGTAGACAATAATAATACACTCTTATTAAATACAGCACTTAATATTTCTAATCAAGTAGATTTAAGTCATAATGGAAATATTAGTTTAGAAGCACACGATTTGATAATAAACACTGGAGCAACAATTGTCAATTATGATGAAAACAACTATGTTATTACTAATAATATTGGAGTGTTGCAACAAGAAGTAAGTACCAATCAAGTAGTGTTCCCTATTGGAAATAGCAGCTACAATCCTGCCATGCTTAGCAACCAAGGAACCGTCGATAATTTTCGGTTGCGGGTGCTTAATTATGTAGAAGAAATGGACGAAAATTCTGTTAACAGAACATGGTTGATCGAAGAAGAGACAGTCGGCGGTTCTTTAGTGTCTTTGGATTTGCAATGGAATGAGGAGGAAGAATTAAATAATTTCTCTAGAAACCAATCTGCCCTTGTTAATTGGACAGGTACCAATTGGGCTTCTCCAAGCAATTCTACAGAAGCCAATTCTACAGAAGGTTATTGGCTTCAAACAAGGTCTAACTTAACGTCTTTTTCAGCGTTTACGGTTCATTCTAATCTTCTTTTTTCGCAAATTGTCACTGAATCAATTTCAGCAAATATTGAAATTTTTCCCAATCCAGTAAAGGATCATTTTAACATTCGTTTGCATGCAGATATAGAGACGGCTTTTATACAAGTTTTTGATAGCAAAGGAAGTATCGTTTTCCAAACCAATAAATCAATTGGAACAGATGGTTTGATTCATTTATCTGATATTCGTCACTTTGCAGATGGCGTTTATTGGGTTCATATTGTTGGGAATGATGGATTGGTCTTTTCAAAAAAAATTATAAAAGAATAAATATAAAAAAAAGAGGAAGAAAACGTTCTAAATTATTTTTCACATCTCCCTAAATGCTCCATTAGCCATTATGTGCTAATGGGGCATTTTATGTAAAAAGAACGTGCATTTAAAATTAAATCTATCAACATAAGGTCTAAACGATTTCGTTTTTTGACAGCAATTTTAACCTTTGTGTAAAAAAATCCTGTGTACAGGACAAAAGTTTTTCAATCAAATAATAAAATAGTGTACCTGTTGAATATTTTGTAGATGTTAGACCGCTTCGCTCTTGGATTCTAGATATTAGACCCTATTGAGCTTTAATAGGGTCTAATATCTACCAGCGTAGCGGCCTAAAATCCAAGAGCGTAGCGGCCTAGGCATTATTGTTGAACAGATATTTGCTTTGAATTATTAAAAAATAACTTTTGTCCTGTACATAGAAAAAAATCTTAAAAAAAATTGAACGCAATGAAAACTTGCGTGTATAAGGGGGCGATTATAATGTCTAGACAATTTCATTAAAAAGAAAGAATACACCTTGGGTACTTGACCTTGGAGTTCTTAAGATAAAACACTTGTTTATGAAAACCTTCTTATGCTGTGTCGTCTTTTGTTGCTTTTATTCTATAATGGCAATTGCTCGACCTCCTGAAAAAATCTATAGTATTACCCGTCAAAACTTATCCACAGATTATTACTTCAAGCAAGCAGCACTTTGGAAAACAGAATTAGATTTGGGACTTCAAAATTCAGAGGCTTGGTTTAATTACTTTAGAGCAAATTATATTCTTTTTGAAAAAGGGAAAATTAATTCAACTACTTTAGAACAAATAAGTGAGGCTTTGCAAAGAAGTTTACCAGCGTCTTTTGAAGCCTATTTCGCCAACTACAGTATCAAAAAAGATATTCAATTCTTACTCAAAGCTTACGAAATCTCGCCTAATCGCTATGAAATTTATCCAGATTTAATTGTCCATTACCAAACCAATTTACAAGAGCAAAAAGTAGTAGAGCTTTGTAAAAAATGGCTAGCTTCTGGTGAATATTCTAATGGCTTGTTGCATTGGAATTATAATGTCTTAGCTAGTTTGGCACAAAACGCTATTTTACTAACCGAAGGAGAGAATTACACCCATCCACTTTGGTTGTTACAAGAAGGAAAAGGAATTCGTAAAGATGTACAAGTCTTAAGCCTTCATTTATTGACAAATCCCACTTATCGAAATGCCATTTTTCAACAGTTAGAAATTCCTGCATTAATTTCGAATGAAAAACCTGACATTGTTCGACATCTCTCTCAAAGCAATCAAAAACGCTCCTTATATCTTGGGGTAAGTATTTCCAAAGGATTGGTAAAAAATTATGAAGAGGAACTCTACATTGTTGGATTAGCCTTTAGACATAGTGCAGATGCTTTTGATAATATTGGTGCTTTAGTTGATAATTACGAACAACATTTTTTACTCGATTATCTTAAAACAAACCTCAGTTACGATGTTAGCCAAGACATTGTACGTCAAACCAATGTAAATTACTTACCTGCTTTTTTGATTTTACACAATTACTACCAAGAAAACAAACAATGGGACAAAGCCAATCAGATTAAAAACTTAAGCCTAAAAATAGCTGACTCAGCAGACAAAGGAGAGGATTTAAGAGCCTATTTAGATAAAAATTTCAAGGTAGGAGATTCTAAGACCATGGTTGAAATTTCTCACAAAGAAGTGGAGGATAATTTTCAACTCCTCCCCTATAATTTGAACTTGTATGCAGGCGTAACAGAGGTAACTAATGAAGTTTATGAATTGTTTTTAACGGACTTATTAAAACGAAAAGAATTCGATCAGTTACAAAAACATAAAATATACAAAACGGATTGGAGAAATTATCTACCTACCAAATTTCAAAATCTACCTGAAGATCGTTTGTATGCCAATGGTTCACCTAATGACCCAGAAGCGCCAATTCAAAATATTAGTTACGAGTCTGCTGTTGCATTTTGCAACTGGCTAACAGCTATTTATAACAACATTGAACACAAAAAAAAGAAATTTAAACGCGTTCGTTTCCGATTACCAACAGAAGACGAATGGATGTTGGCAGTTTCTACTCTCAGCCCCAATGCAGATACCAATGTTGTTTTTGAGCGTTTCAAGTATCAATACCCTTGGGGAGCTGACTATGCAAAAAATGCACAAGGTTGTTTTCTAGCTAATTTTAATACAAGCAATGAAACTCCTAAAGACGCAAAAAATGCTGGTAGCCCAGCTTTAGATGGAGGATTTTTTAGTGTTAGAGCAGATGCTTATTTTCCTAATAACTACGGCTTATTTAATACCATTGGTAATGTTGCTGAAATGGTGCAAGAGAAAGGCAAAGCCAAAGGAGGAAGTTGGTTCCATTCAGCAGCAGTTTCTACTATACAGAATGTACAAACCTATTCTGAGCCACAACCTTATATTGGGTTTAGAGTCTTCATGGAAGTTCTAGAAGAAGGCACTCAAGATAAAATTAGAAAAGGGATGATAGGACCTCCTTCGACCTTACATTTGCAAGGTAATTTATACATGGACGAACATGAATTAACGAACATAGATTGGCAGGAGTATGTTTATTGGATGAAGCACAACCAACCCGAAAAATATACTTCTACTCTGCCAGATACCAATGTTTGGAATAGCCTTGGAGAGCACTTTGTCCCTTTTGTCCAACAATATCATAAACACCCTGCTTACGACAATTATCCTGTCGTTGGTATCACACATGAACAAGCAACTAATTATTGCAAATGGCGCTCAAAAGTAGTCAATGAGATGTTAGCCTTAAATCCTAATGGACAAAAAAAGTTTGGTACTATACTTTACCGTTTGCCTACCCAAAAAGAATGGGAATATGCTGCTAGCGGTGGCTTGGATAGAAGGGATTTCCCTTATGGGTATGATGGACTCACTACCTCCAAGGGAGATAAAAAGGTGTATTTAGATTGGTCAGAAGGCAAAAAAACAACTCAAAAGGATTCTACTGCCACTGCTAATACTTATAGCTTTATTCCCAATGGAAAAGGTTATTATAATATGATTGGAAATGTAGCTGAAATGGTGCAAGAAAAAGGCATTGCCAAAGGTGGTAGTTGGAGGCATTCTGTTAACAAAAGCAAAATTAGTAACCAATTAACTTATGATGTTCCTACTCCCTGGCTAGGTTTCCGTTGCATCTGCGAAATTGGCTTATAACACCCCCTACTTGACGATAGTTCCATTACTCTCGTTTAAGAAATAGAAACTATTATCACACACACAAATAAATTATGCATACAAAATTTAACCATAAGCACGTTGTACTGCTTTTCTTGGCACTGCTATTTAGCAGTGCTGAGATGCAGGCACAACAGGAACCATTTTTTAGTATTAAAGGACAATTGGTTGACTCCAAAAACCAAGCAATAGAAGTAGGAAATATTTTGGTCTTAAGTTCCACAGATTCCTCTTTGATTAAAGGCACCTATATTTTAGATGGCAGTTTTGAATTAGAAGGGCTTGTTGCCTCTGATTTTTTAGTAAAGCTAACTGCATTGGGTTATGCAGATACTATTTTTAGTGTTCAAACTACACTCAAAGAAGGGGTACTAGATTTGGGGATCCTAAGTCTTAGTAATAACAATAACCTACAAACAATAACGGTCGAATCTACCATTCCTACTTTTAAATCTGAGCGTGGAAAAGTAATTGTAAATGTTGAAAAATCCATGTTGAGTAACAGTGGTACGGCATTGGATGTGCTTCATCGTTCTCCCAAAGTGATTGTCAATTCAAAAGATGAAGTACAAGTATTTGGAAAAGGTGCTCCTATCCTACTCTTAGATGGACAGCCTGTTACCGCCCAAGAACTGAAGACCATCCCCTCTACTGAAATCAAAGAGGTAGAAATTATAAAAAATCCATCTGCTCGCTACGATGCTGCTGGACGAGCGGTTATTAATATTATTACGCTTAGACAAAATATTGAAGGATACAACGGGCGTGCTTTAGTCAGTTTAACACAAGCTCGATTTTTTGGGGCTTTTGGTAATTTGAGTTTCAATTATAAAAAGAAAAAATGGTCTATGGGGGTTAGTTATGGCTTTAATTATAACAAAAATTGGAATGCCAATGACTACTTCAGAGAGTATCCAACAAATTCGGTAGATACCATGCGTATGTATAATAATATTGAAGGATTTTTTACGACCCCCCAACGACATTATTATCGTTTTAAGGCAGGTTATCGCCCCGACTCTCTAAGTATTATTGGCATTCAGTATCGGGGTTCGGTTGGGCAAAACCAGTCTAGCATTAACAATGACAACAGAATCACAAAAAATAATCAAGATTTCAACAATATTTCGGCCATTACCAATGGCAAAGGTAATTCTATTAATAATTCTGTTAATCTAAATTATACTAGAGATTTGGATACGCTAGACAGTGAATTATTTATTGCAGGTCAATATTCGAACTACACCAATAATGGTTTGGATTTAATTAATCAAATTCAACGCATCCCTCTCGATACACAATACAATACGTATCAGAACGGCAATCAAAGTGCCATCAATATTATCAATGGGCAAGTAGATTTCACAAAAGGTTTTAAAAACAAAATGCTATTTCAAGCAGGTGCTAAAAATGCGTTTATTATGAATAATAGTGCTATCAGTTTTTTAGAACAAAATGACCAAGGAGAATGGATTAGAGATAGTAGTTATAGCAATGGTTATAATTATAATGAAAATATATTAGGCTTTTACAGCCAAGTCAATTGGGAAAATGAAAAATGGTTCGCAGAGGCAGGTATCCGAGCAGAATGGACTACCCTAAATGGTTTATCAAAAGTAGCTGGTAGTTCAGTTTTAGGGCGCAATTATTGGCATATTTTTCCAACGGCTTCTTTGAGTTACAATATATTGGAAGACTTACAAACGTCTATTAGTTACACAACCAGTATTGAACGCCCTAGCTTTGACGACCTGAACCCTTTTGTTGATTTTGTCGATCAATATTCTAGTGCAACAGGCAACTCATATTTAGTTCCCGCTTATACGCATTCTGCTGAATGGGCTTTGACATATATGGAGATGGCTTCCCTAGAATTTGAGTTTGCCCGTACTTTCAATCACATGGATATTTTTATTGATAAAACGGGAGATAATTTTAACATCACTACCAAAAATTATGACAAAGTAGATCAAATCAATGTCTCCCTCAATATTCCTTATGAGAACAAATGGTGGACGACTTACAATGCTTTTGGCTTTAGCTATACGATGTTGCAGTATGATAAAGGAAATGATTTATTGAATTATAATCGTCCTATGTTTTATGCTTATAGCTACAATGCCTTTCGAATTCCAAAGGTATTTAATGTAGAAGTTACCTTTCAATATGTTTCGGGTGGTGCAGAAGGCTATTTTAGTTTTAAACCTTTTTATGAGTTGGGTGCTAGTATTGAGCGTAAGTTTTTGGACGATAAATTATCTGTTCGACTGTCTTTTAACGATATTTTGTATTCCTATAGAGAAAGTGGAACCTCGCTAGTTAGTGATTTTAATATTAATTATCAAAATCGTTATAATACGCGTTATGTTCGATTGGCAATCAGTTATAATTTTGGAAAACTCCAAGCAAATGGTCTAAAAGATCGCTCAGTTAATCGTTCTGAAACAGGGCGAATTAAATAAAATAAGCAAATAGTTAGGGTGCTTACAGCCTGTCAGGCTTTGAAAGTAGCTGACACCTATTTTTATACGGAATTCAAAACCACCCCAATAATAAAAAAAAGCATTCATGTTCTTCAAAACAAATTATCAACAACTAAGTGATGAAGCGTTGATGCAACGAATGAGTAAAGGCAAATCCAAGGCTTTTGACGAGTTGTACCATCGTTATTACGAGAAGATGTATTATTACTTCTTTCGTATGTTGAGACAAGATGCTGCCAAAGCGCAGGATTTTGTGCAAGATATGTTTGTTAAATTAATTGAAAAACCACAGGCTTTTGATGTGAATAGAAAATTTTCAACTTGGATTTATACCATCGCCTCTAATATGTGTAAAAATGAGTATCGTCGAAAAAGCAAGCAATTTTCCAATTTAGAAGATTGCGAGACCATCCCAAGTAAAGCTTTAACAATTCCTTTGCTCTTAGACCAAAAGATATTTACCAAATACTTAGAATTGGCGATTGAGCAATTAAACCCCAAACACAAAGTCTGTTTTATATTACGTTATCAAGAAGAACTTTCCATTGAACAAATCAGTCAAGTGGTTGACTGTCCTAAAGGTACCGTCAAATCTAGACTACACCATGCTCTAAAACAACTGTCCAAACAGTTGGCTGTATTTAATCCTAAAGAACCTCAAAATTGACAAACTATTATGGATAATCATTACGAAAAAATAGAACAGTTGATGCTTCTAAAGGATTTTGAGGCGCTCAATTTTCAAGAAAAAGAGTTCGTTCAAAACTGGATGTCTCCAGAAGCGTATCAACAGCAACGCATTGTATTGATAGAAAGTAAACATATCTTAGCTCAAAAGCCCTCTCTAAAAGAGAATCAATTGAGTAGTTTACAAGCACACTTCAAAGCCACCCATAATAAGAGCGTTGGTTGGCAATCTCCCAAAATTCCTATTTATCAAGCGGTACTTTTTGCAACTTTGGTAGGCTTTGTTGTTTGGTGGTGGTGCCCTGTTCAGGTAAAAACAAACATTCGAAAAGAAATTGTTTATGTTCCCAAGGTGGATACAATTTATACAGAACGGATCATCCAAACAGAAAAGATGGTCTATAAAACTAAAACGCTAAATGTTCCTGTTTTACAAATTGATACCGTTTACATTCCAATCATTGACAAAAAACAATTTTATCAAGAAAAAGAAAATACGACTATCTTTGCCAAACAAAATCCCAAAGGAAAAACTATGAAAGACATGAGCGATTTGATGCATTTTGTAGTGGGGGCAGATTAGGAAGGTAATAGATGTTTACAAGATTTTCTCAAAACAAGTGCAGCAGGCAAAATTATTTTCTGGGCTTTAAAAGAAACTTTGGGTGCACTATTAATTTGATCCAATAAGACTCGAACCGCTTCGTCCCCTATTTTTTCAATAGGTTGGGCAACTGCTGTCACACCACAAAATTTGAATACGTCAATATCATCGTAACACAATAAAGCAATATCTTGAGGAACGTTAACCTTCATCTTACTTAAATGCTCTAGACAAGCCTTTCCAATTCTATTATTAATGGCATAAATTGCGGTAATAGGCTTAGGGCGATTCAACATTTTCTGGAGCGAAAGTCCAACTTGACGATGAATATCATCAAAAGGAATTTCACAGATATTGGCAGCCTTAACAGGGATTTCTGCTCTACTTAAAGCATCTTTATAGCCTTCTTCTCGATCTTTTATAGTGCTTAAATGAGAAGGGGAAATGGTTAATAAACCAATTTCTTGATGGTTGGCGGTTAACAAATGTTCTACTGCATTCTTGGAGCTGTTGTAATTATCAACAACAATAGAACTAGTCTTTAGAGTGGACACTTCTCGATCAATCAACACAAAAGGATATTCATCTTTTAACATCTCTTCTAAAACCAGTGTTTCTTGAAAAGTTGTTGCCAAAATCAAGCCATCTACTTGTCGTCCACGAAGCATTTGAATTAATTCTTCCTCTCTTTCTGGACGTTCGTCAGAGCTACAAAAAATAAGATGATAGCCCAGTTTTCTTAAATTTTCTTCTATTCGCCTAGCAATCGTAGCATAAAAACTATTGGAGATATCAGTTACAATCAATCCTATTGTATTGGACTTGCCTGTTCTTAATCCTCTAGCAATAGAATTGGGTTTATAATTTAATTCTTTTGCCTTTGCTTTAACCTTTGCTTGAGTGACTGGACTGATACCATGTTGGTCTCCTTGACCATTCAGTACCATAGATACTAATGTCCTAGAAACGCCTAAGGCTTGAGCAATATCGATAAGAGCAATCTTTTTTTTCATACCAATCTGTTAGGACAGTACTTAGCTGCGCTGTTATTACGTGATCTACACAAAGTATAGTTAAGAATAGTTCATACAAAATTTAAAAAGCAACTAGTATCGACTAGCGATATCGAATATTATCATCGTCATTCAACATACTTTTAACCTTTTCCTTAAGGACAATATTAATTAACTCAGATTCTGAGCTTTTAGTCGATTGCTTCTTTTCAATTTTATTATCTGCAAACATATAATAAACTGTTCTAAAAAACAAAAAGACAACAAAAGGAGCAAAAAGAAAAATACTGGCTAAGGTTGCCAAAAGTCCTTTATATACTTCATCTTGGTATAAGTTATAAATCATTCGAACAATCTTAGACACCAAGTCTCTATTGGCTACTAATAAAATGATCGTAACAATAGGAATTAACATCGCAAATAAAATCCGAAACAACACAATCCCCATGATTATAATAGCAACTAAACTAAGTGCAGATTTCCATTTTTCAGGTGGTCTTTCATTACTTGGATATTCTTCAACTTCCATTTTATTTTAATTTTATAATTTTAACATCTAGATAAGACCATTTGTTCTGAAATGGTGGGAAAACTCTACCTAAAATTGCTTTTAGGGCATTTTTTTATTCAGTTGAACATTTATTCACTTACTTTGAGAACAAATACCGCTTAAATTCCATTATTAATAATACAAAAGATACCTAAAATGAGTTCCACAAACTCAAAATACAATATTATGGACAATCAAGAAGAAACAAACAACTATAATTTAATGAAAGCTGTTGGATTGGGTGTATTAATGGTGATCATGCTTTTAGCATTTTTTACCCAAAAAGACGATGCAAGTATTTTTGGTATTCCTAGCGAGACCCTACATAAAACAGATAGCACCTCTACTAAATAAACCTTAAACCCTTATTTTTATGGCACATATAGATGATGATTTATTAGAGTCGTATGATAATGACAGTAATTCTGATTATGATTTTTTCCAAGAATCAAAAGAAAATACAAGTAGTATAGCTTATAGTTTTATTATCCTAGGCTTTTTAATTGTACTTGGGATAAAATTTGTAATGAGTTTGACTGATAAAACGCCTGATATAAATGCAATTGTTATAAGGCAAGTTCAATTGCTAAAAATTGTGGAAAAAGCCAATACAGAAGCAGAAGTACAAGCTGCTATTGTAGAATATGATAGTTTAGCAAGAGTACTTGATAATTTAGAAGAAGAGGAATCGCTTTAAGATATATTGTAAGCATTTCCAAGATTAAAATCGCCTATCGTTTCACAAATAGTTGAGAGGAAACCAATTGCCCATCAAAAACCTTCAACAAATAGGTTCCTGAACTGCATGAATTGATATTAAGTTCTAATTGATTGATTCCTACTTCAAGGGATGTTATTTTTTCTTGAATGGTTCTACCCAACAAATCAACAATAGACAACTTAATTACCTTGTCCTCCTCTGTGAAATAACTAAACGCTAAGTGATTGCTCACTGGATTGGGATAAATTAAAAGTTCTTTGGGTAGTGTTGCTGTAAAATTGATATAAATTATTTCTGAATAGCCATAGGCTCCATTTATGTCTATTAATTTTAAACGATAATAATTTCCTCCTATGTGTGGTTCTTTATCTTCAAAAGAATACGTATTCTTATTCGCTCCCTCTCCTTTAGTGCTAACATCCCCTAGTGGTTCAAAAAGAACAGCATCAACACTTCTTTCTATTGTGAAATGGCTGCTACGCAACTCCATTGAGGTCGTCCAAGTTAACCAATTCAGTTGATTTTTTCTCTTGCCATTAAACTCAACAACCTTAATAGGCAACAAGATAGGTTTTGTAATTCTTATATCATCTACTCCAAAGGATGGGTCTACTCCAACACCATCAGCGTTGTTTATCCATCTAAAAGCAATTCTTAAATTAGGAATATTCTCACAACTAAGAGGTAATGCAATCGAAAAAGCCGTCCATATACCTTGTGGAGCACAAGGGGCTGGATCCGTTTTGGGTGTGTTGACCAAAGTTGACCAAGTTACCCCGCCATTAATACTAAATTCCACCATACAATCATCAATTGCCAAATCTCCGCCCTCTATATAATTAAAATTAAGTGTCAAGTTATTATGTCCTATGGTATTAATGTCTTGTGATTGTGTTCGCTTGTTGGTAGTGGAGTTGATACAAACACCAAAAAAATCGCAAAAAAAACAACCTGGTGAGCATCCAACTTCATAAGCAGCACCAATATCCCCAGCTACAGACGATCCCAAATGTAAGCTCTGATCTCCTCCTCCTCCCGTACCACAAGCTCCAGAAGCATTCCCATCCTCTGTATCACTGATATACCATAAGTTCTCTGCAGGTCCTTGTACGCCTACATTCTCATTCAAAATCCCCCAATTATTCCCTGCTCCACTATTT
>Ga0114952_1001499_pt1 | contig 19696 bp, 17 predicted proteins | sample SidtaG_2_FD_87303 | JGI IMG/M metagenome (GOLD analysis project Ga0114952, IMG submission 87303) | Marine algal microbial communities from Sidmouth, United Kingdom - Sidmouth_Asex2 metaG | ecosystem: Host-associated > Algae > Red algae > Unclassified | place: Sidmouth, United Kingdom | collected...
AATGGATCGGCAAATGATTTTCTGGGCGGCACGCCAAAGCACGAGATCGAACTGTCGGGCGGCATCTTTCATAAAGGCATGGGCGCGCGGCTGAGCGGAGAATATCGCGGCGGAACGCAGATCGACGGATCCGGCCTTACCCGAAGCACTGATCTGAAATTCAGCGAACGTTTCTCGCTCGACGCGCGGCTGTTCGTCAGCCTCGATCAACGCGGAGACCTAACCCGCAAACTGCCCTTTTTGAAAGGCAGCCGCGTGCGCCTTGTAATCCGGAATGTATTCAATGATTATATCCGCGTGACCGACACAAGCGGAGCGACGCCGCTGAATTACCAGCGCGGCTTCGTTGATCCGAAAGGGCGCTTTTTCGAGCTTAACTTCCGCAAACGATTTTAGGCGTTCTACCCGCTCGTTAGCCCGATTTTACGCAACGAACGGAACACTATCGCCTTGCCGCGGCTGCGCGCGGGAAAGCGGCCCGGCGCATTCGGGCGCAAACCCATCCGGCGGATATATGCGTTCAATCCGCGCGCATCCGCCTCTTCAAAGCTCCAGTCCGAACGCCAAGTAATCGACAGCGACACGGATGGCTCCGGCCCATTGCGCACATGATGCGGTGCCATTACCGGCACAAACAGAGCCTCACCGGGAGTTAGCGTAAATTCGCGTCCCGCCTTTGCAAAGCTATCGTCCCACTGCAAATTTCGGTGCCCGCCGGCATGATACCCCTCATGCGTTTCATCGGGCGCGAAGCGAGCGTCGCCAGCGGGAAATTGCGTCATCGTTTTGCGACCGCGCAGCTGCATCAGGATATTATGTTCCGGATCGAAATGATACGGCGTAACGGCATCGGGGGACGATACAAATATAAACCCTTGAGGTCGCAACATCGCGCCGGTTTTGGCTTCGATATAAGGTCTCAGCTCATTCAACAGGCTTAGCAGAAGTGCCTCATATTCAGGTGCTTGTTCGATATTTTTCAGCACAGCCCAACTGCCGCATTCTTCAACCCGGCGGATCGTATCACCAATGGAAAGCCCGTTCGCCTGCACGGCATCGGGTGAAACGCCAACCGGCAGATCGCCCTTGTTATATTCGACCGAATGTTCAGGCAGGCTTTGACCAAGCTGCGCCAATGCTTCAAGCGTTAGCAGTTCATGCGCGGCCAGTTCGTGGTTCAACTTGTGCGGCGTTTCCGGGTAATTGGCAGCGAATATGCGGCAATTTTCCGAATTGAATACGGAATGTTTTGCGGCGGTCATACGGCTTCTCCTTGCTTTACCGCAGCTTCGCGTTTGCGCGCGCGGGCGAGTTCGATATTGAGGTACTGGCCAAACGCGATGCGCCGCGCCGCGCCGCCGATAGCGATGCTGAAACGCCCGATCCGCCGCCGGTCCGACCAGATACTGTCAATCATCGGGTGGCCTTCGGCAGCGCAGCTATCGCACCATTCTACATCAGGGTTTTCCAGCAGCGCGAGATTTTCAATCTGCAACAATACGCCCGGGGAATATCGCGAAAAGCTTTCGTCAAACGCTGTTTTGAAAGAGAAGCAGCCCGGCGCGCTGATAAAGTTCACCAGCATGGCAAGCGGACGGCCATCAATGCGCAGATCGAGCAATTGCAGCTTCCCCTGCGCAGCGGCACCGGACAGCGTATCTGCAAACATTCGCTGCGTATCTGCATTGCACGACAATGCCGATCCTTCACGGCCCTTCCATCCGGCCTGTTCCAAAGCGAGAAATTCGTTTACCCAATCCGAAAGCCCGACAGAACCATCGCTGCGCATAACTGCCAGTTCGCCTTCGTCTTCCAGCCTGTTCTTTTGACGCCGCAGTTCTTTGCGCTTTTTCCCGCGCATGTTGGCGGCGTAATACTCGGCTGCATTCATTGGTGATTGCAAGAACGCACGATCGCTATGATCGACTTCGGCAAACCGGCGGCCATCACCGCAGATGTCCGCCAATGCAGCGGCCAGCGCGCCATCGCTGGTCATGCCGTTGATATGCAGGAACATCGCCTTGCCGGGTTGCGCATCAAACTGTGCCAGCAATAGCTGCCAAAATATGCGTTCATGCCCGGATCTTACCAGCGGCGTGCCGAGGAACAGGTTGGGATGTAGCCAATTCTGCACATTGGGAACAGGCCAGCGGCCATATTGGCCCTGATGTGAAAACGGCATCAGGCCGATCAGTTGACCATTAACGCGCGGGGCAAACATCTGCGTGTCTTTGCCGAAATACCGTAATGACGGCAGCAAATACCAGCGTTCGTAAAACACATTCGGCTCCGCTGAATCGCGCGCAAGATCATCCCATTCGGCGCAGAAAGCGGCGGTTTCCAATTCGGCGAACTGCAACAAATCGCCCGCGCCGGATATGGCACGGGGCGCATTGCCCGCCTGATCTGCATATACCGCCTTCGTCGCCACAGCCTTTGCCCACCCTATTGCGCATGATTACCAGAGCGGAAACGATACTGCGAAAGGACGAATATATTGCTAACGTATCAGCAACAGCGCGCAGCTACAAAAAAGCCCCGGCGCAACCTTAACTGGTTGCGCCGGGGCTTTTAATTCCCGATTGGTCGCTGCCGCTAAACCGAACCGTGCGCCAACGCCGCCAACAGAAGCAGCGCCACGATGTTCGTAATCTTGATCATCGGGTTCACAGCGGGGCCAGCGGTATCCTTGTAAGGATCGCCAACGGTGTCGCCCGTGACAGCGGCTTTATGCGCTTCACTGCCCTTGCCGCCGTGGTTGCCGTCCTCGATATATTTCTTCGCATTATCCCATGCACCGCCGCCTGCCGTCATGGAAAGCGCAACGAAAATACCGGAGATGATGACACCCAGAAGCAGCGCGCCCAATGCAGCAAAGCCATTTGCCTGCCCCGCCACCAATGTGATCGCGAAATACACCACGATCGGCGCCAGAACCGGCAACAGCGATGGAATGATCATTTCCTTGATCGCCGCCTTCGTTACCAAATCGACCGTGCGGGCATAATCCGGACGCGATGTACCGTCCATGATCCCTTTGTCATTCGCGAACTGATCACGCACATCGACCACAACGTCACCCGCCGCGCGGCCCACCGCTGTCATGCCCATTGCGCCAAACAGATATGGCAACAATGCGCCAAGCAAAAGCCCGACGATCACATACGGATTTTCAAGGCTGAAACTGACGGTCAGCTCCGGGAAGAACTCCTTCAGATCGGCCGTATATGCGCTGAACAATACCAGAGCCGCAAGCCCGGCAGAACCGATGGCATAGCCTTTCGTAACCGCTTTCGTAGTGTTGCCAACCGCATCAAGCGCATCCGTTTTGTCCCGCACGCTTTGATCCAGCTCCGCCATTTCAGCGATGCCGCCCGCATTGTCGGTAACCGGTCCATACGCATCCAGCGCCACGACCATACCGGCCAGCGCCAACATGGACGTTGCGGCAAAAGCGATGCCCATTAAGCCCGCGAGCTGATACGTCACAATAATACCCCCCACGATGACGAGCGTAGGAAGCGCGGTTGATTCAAGGCTGATCGCCAGCCCCTGAATAACATTGGTGCCGTGCCCCGTTTCCGAAGATTTGGCAATCGACCGCACGGGGCGGTATTCGGTGCCGGTATAATATTCGGTGATCCAGATGATCAGGCCCGTAACTGCAAGGCCGACCATCATTGACCAGAACAGCGACATGCCGGTAAAGCTGCTGTCGCCTACCGCATACACATTGTCCATGCCGCCCAATGCTGCATCCGTCGCAAAATATATCGCAGGGATCGAAAGCACGGCGGTTGTGATGAACCCTTTATACAAAGCGCCCATGATGTTGTTCGATTTGCCGAGCCGCACCATATAGGTTCCGATGATCGATGTAATAATGCACACGCCGCCAACCAGAAGCGGCAACGCCATCAAACCGTTCAGCGCCTCACCCACCAAACCGGTGACGAGCAACGCGGTAAGCACCATCGTTGCGCCCACCGTGACGACATAGGTTTCAAACAGATCGGCCGCCATACCGGCGCAATCACCGACATTATCACCGACGTTATCAGCAATCGTAGCCGGATTGCGCGGATCATCCTCCGGAATGCCGGCTTCAACCTTGCCCACCAAATCAGCGCCGACATCTGCCGCCTTGGTAAAGATACCGCCGCCGAGACGCGCGAAGATCGAGATCAGGGACGCACCGAATGCTAGCCCGATCAAACCATCAATGATCTGACGTTTCTGACCAGCATCGGCCAGGCTCAACGCCATCGGCCCCGTCAGGATGTAATAAAACACCGAGATGGCCAGCAGCGCCAGCCCTGCGACGAGCATTCCCGTTACAGCGCCAGCGCGGAAAGCAACGGTTAGCCCCTGCTGCAACCCTTCGCTTGCCGCTTGCGCCGTGCGAACATTTGACCGGACCGAGATATTCATACCGATATATCCCGCCACACCCGAAAGCACCGCGCCGATCAGAAATCCGACGGCAGTAATCGCGCCGAGAAAAATGAACACAAGCACAGCGACCACGACACCAACGATGGCAATCGCCCGGTATTGACGTCCGAGATAGGCCTGCGCGCCTTCCTGAATTGCGCCTGCAATCTCTTGCATTTTTGCATTACCGGCCGATGCGCTTAGCACCTGCCTACTGGTTACTATTCCGTAGATCACGGCAATCAGGCCGCAAAAAATAGCGATCACGGTTAAAGACATGGCCCCCTCCTCCTGCTTTATGAACATTAAGTTCTTTATGGCACACGGAACTGCGGCCATGTAGCCAAAGGTATAGGACCGCGCGAATATAAAGAGCAAGCCATAAAACTTGCACTATTTTACGAGTGTTCAAATCCGAGACGGGCAGGATGCGGATACGCAATTTCGCCCAATGTCAGCTGTAAACCATCGCCATTGCAGAAATGGCCGATTGGCCAGCAGGGCACTGGCGGCGGCGCGTTTTGGGGCATTGCGAACATTAATTGATAGTCATCCCCGAATGTCAGCGCAGGCTCCGCCGCCTTTGCCGCAGCTGTATCGCCCACAAATGCCGCGCCATTTTTGGCCGCCGCTTGGGGAAAAAGCTGGCCAGACGCAGCTATATTGAATGGAATTTTGGCGATGTCGATATGCGCCGCTATCCCGCTGGCCTGTGCCATGCGTGCCGCGTCTATCAGCACGCCGTCCGATACGTCCATCATCGCCGTGACGTGCGGCGCAAGCGCCTTACCAGCATCCAAAAATGGCGTTGGCCGCAGGAAATCCTTCCGCAGCGAAACATCGCCGGCCGCGCCGTCGCGCAATTGCACGTAGCCCGCATACGCGCCGCCGATCGGCCCGGTGATATACAGCCTGTCCCCGGCTTTCGCGCCGCTGCGTGATGGCACATCTGCCAAAGTTGTCGAACCGATAGCTGTCAGCGCGAAATGCCGCGCAGTATTGTCCTGCGGCGCGGCGGCCGACACGGTATCACCGCCCAGCAATGGCACGCCGTAATGGTGCAGCGCCGCGCCCAGCCCTTCGGCAAATCCGGCATTCCATTGGCTGTCCGCCAATGTATAGCCCAGCAATACGCCCAGCGGCTCCGCGCCCTTCGCGGCCAGATCGGACAGATTCACGGCTACCAGTTTCCATGCGACGTCCGCCGGGTCTGCATCTGCGAAAAAATGCACGCCCGATACCATGGCGTCATGCGTCAGGATCAGCGTCTCTTTGCCAACGGGCAATACGGCGCAATCATCCTGTAGCCCGCGCGCCGCAGGATGCGAAGCGATGCCGCGCAACAATTCTATGAATTCAGTTTCAGTAGACATCGCCGATATCCTATATCGCAAACAGGATGCTATTGCACCGGCGCGGCCGCCGCTATTTGCGCTTTTCCTTCGCCACCCTATCAAGCAGGCCGTTCACAAATTTTGCCTCCGGTGCGTTAAAGAAGGCATGCGCGACATCGACATATTCATTTATGATTGTTCCGGTAGGAACATCGGCACGGGCGATGATTTCATACACACCGGCGCGCAAAATCTGCCGCATGGTGATATCGAGCCGGTCGAGTTTCCACTTCTCGTTCAAACTGGCTTCGATTACGTCATTGATTTCATCGCGCCGGGCGTTGACGCCGGTTACCAGATCGTCAAAAAATTCGCGGTCGGCCTCCACATATTGCGCATCTTCGATTTCCGCGCCAAGCCGGTGATCATGAAATTCCTTTAACAGCCGCGCCTCGCTGATATCCTCCATCCCAATCTGGTAGAGCGCCTGTACCGCCCCAAGCCGGGCGGCAGAACGGGCTTTGGATCGTTTGTTGGTTTTTGCTTTGGTCATTTCAATCTTTTCCGCACGCTGAGCGCATGAGCTGCCAATCCTTCGGCATCCGCCAGCCGCGCCGCTGCCGGGCCAATCGCATTTACAGACGCATCATCCAGCGCAATGAAGCTGGTTCTTTTCATAAAATCCAGCACCGACAATCCGGACGAAAAGCGCGCGCGCCGCCCGGTTGGCAAAACATGGTTTGGCCCTGCGACATAATCGCCAATAGCCTCTGGCGTGTGACGGCCCAAAAAGACTGATCCGGCGTGTTTCAGTTTGGCCATCAGCGCCTCCGCGCGCGGCGTATCGGTCGCTATCTCGACATGCTCACCGGCCAGACGGCTGACGAGCGGCATCAGTTCTTCCAAGGTTTCACCAACGATAATTGCTCCATGATCCTGCCAGCTTTTCCTTGCGGTTTCGCGGGTCGAAATTTCGCCCAGCATCGCGACGATACTGCTCGACACACTGTCGGCAAATTTCTGATCGTCGGTAAACAGGATCGACTGGCTTGTGGGGTCATGCTCGGCCTGGCTTAGCAGATCGGCGGCAATCCAGTCAGGATCATTTTGCGCGTCAGCCACCACGATAATTTCACTCGGCCCCGCGACCATATCAATGCCAACCACGCCATACAGCTGGCGCTTTGCCTCTGCGACCCACGCATTGCCCGGCCCTGTAATCACATCCACCGGCGCTATTTTCTCGGTGCCATAGGCCAGCGCCGCGATCGCCTGCGCGCCGCCGATCCGCCAATATTCATTAATACCGGCGATATGCGCAGCGGCCAGAACCGTGTCGTTCGTCGCGCCGCTGGGCGTCGGTGATACCATAACCAGCCGCTCCACCCCGGCAACGCGGGCGGGAATGGCGTTCATCAACAGCGAAGATGGATAGGCCGCACGCCCGCCCGGCACATACAGCCCGGCGGCATCCACTGCGCTCCATTTTGCGCCGAGCCGCACGCCGGCATCATCGGTATAATCGCGATCTTCGGGAAGCTGCGCGCTATGATAGCTGCGAATACGCGCAGCCGCCAGCTCAAGCGCATCGCGCAGTTCCGGCTCCATCGCATCATAAGCGGCCTTGAATGCAGCGCTGCCAATCCGCCACCCGTCGCCGCCCGGATCAGTGCCATCAAGATCGAAGCCGTCAAACTGCTGCGTATAACTGCGCAATGCAGTATCGCCTTCGGCTTTTACTTTGGCCACGATCACTGCGACATCGGCAGACACATCGCCATCACTTTCACGCCGATCATTTACCAGCGCATCAAACGCTGTTTCAAAATTCGCATCAATAGTGCGCAGCCGCAGCATAGCCTATGTCACCGCATCACGAAAACGCTGCACCAGTGATGGCAGGATGCCGCTGTTAATTTTGAACGCTGCCCGGTTGACGATAAGCCGTGCGGAAATATCGAGCAAAACCTCGCTCTCGACCAATCCGTTATCCTTCAGCGTCCGTCCCGATTCCACCAGATCGACAATACGCCGCGACAGGCCCAGCGACGGCGCCAGTTCCATTGCCCCGTTCAGCTTGATACATTCGGCCTGTATGCCCTGCGCCGCATAATGCCGCCGCGTGATGCCGGTATATTTGGTTGCAACGCGGATATGATCGCCGTTCACATCGTCCAAAGCCTCGCCTTCCGGCACAGCAACCGACAGGCGGCATTTCCCGATGCCCAGATCAACCGGCGCATACAGTTCCGAATAATCGAATTCCTCAATCACATCGCTGCCCACAATGCCGATATGCGCAGCGCCATGCGCGACAAATGTCGCCACATCAAATGCGCGCACGCGGATCAGGCCGATGTCAGGATTGTTGGTCGCAAATTTCAGCGCGCGGTTATCCTTATCGAAAAAACCCGGCTCAGGTTCTATACCCGCCTTGCGCATCAGCGGCAGCGCATCTTCAAGAATGCGGCCCTTGGGAATAGCGAAGATGATCTGGTCTGCCATACTGCGCCGCGATGTAAGGCCATGGCGCGCAAAGGGCAATGGCAAAAGCGGCTGGCAAACGCGGTTGGCAAACGCGCACAGCACAGCCCATGCGGCGGTTCGCAAACAGGCTTGCGAAAAACGGCCAATTACCGGCTTGGCCTTTTGCTGCGCCAACCTATATCAAACGCTATGCGAATTATTTCTGGTGAATGGCGGTCACGAAAGCTGATCGCGCCGAAGGGCGACAATACCCGGCCAACTGCGGACCGCACGCGCGAGACGTTATTCTCGATGCTCGCCAGCAGGCTGGGCGGGTTTGAAGATCTGCGGGTGCTTGATCTGTTTTCAGGTTCAGGTGCGCTGGGGCTGGAGGCGCTGTCACGCGGCGCTGCGCATTGCTGCTTTGTGGAGCAGGATGCTACCGCGCTGGACGCGCTGGAGGCGAATATCGCGGCATTGGGCGCAGGGGAACGCAGCGAAGTGCGGCGCGGATCGGTGCTTTCGCTCGGCACCGCGCAGCAGGGCTTCGACCTTGTCTTACTCGATCCACCTTATGGCAGCGGCGCAGGCGAAGTTGCACTCGATAAGCTCGCGCGGCTGGGATGGATTGCGCCGTCGGCGTGGATCAGTCTGGAAACAGGACGCAAAGAAGATGTGTCCGCAAAGCGATACCAAACCGAAAAGACACGCGATATCGGCAAAGCGCGCCTTACTCTGCTGCGCCCCAACGCGCTTGCCGAACAACAGGAACGCATATAGAACATAGCTATGGCCGAAACAGTAACCGACACACAATTACTGCCGATACCCGATGATGCGCCCGAATGGTTGTCGCGGCTGAATGCGCCGCAGCGTCAGGCCGTTCTTGCAACAGAGGGCCCGGTGCTGATGCTGGCGGGTGCCGGAACGGGGAAGACCGCCGCGCTGACCGCCCGGCTCGCGTGGATCATCGCCAATCAAATGGCATGGCCGTCCGAAATTCTGGCCGTAACCTTTACCAACAAGGCCGCGCGCGAAATGCGCGAACGGATTGGCGGGATGATTGGTTCTGCGGTGGAGGGTATGCCGTGGCTCGGCACTTTTCATTCGATTGGCGCGAAATTGCTGCGCCGCCATGCAGAACTGCTTGGCCTCAAAAGCAATTTCACGATCCTTGATACCGACGATCAGCTGCGCGCGATGAAGCAGCTGGTTCAGGCGGAGGGCATTGATGACAAGCGGTTTCCGGCTAAATTGCTCGCCAGCCTGATCGACGGGTGGAAGAATAAGGGCAAGCGCCCGGCCGATCTGGATGCAGCAGATGCAGAAGCCTATGCCAATGGCAAGGGCCAGAAAATGTATAAAGCCTATCAGGACAGGCTGCTGGCGCTCAACGCATGTGATTTCGGTGATCTGCTGCTGCATGGCCTGACGCTGCTGCGCGATAACCGGGATATTCTGGAACAATATCAGAAACGGTTCAAATATATCCTGGTCGACGAATATCAGGATACCAACAGCGTCCAGTATCTGTGGCTCCGGCTATTGGCGCAGAAGCACAAAAATATCTGCGTTGTCGGGGATGATGACCAGTCAATATACAGCTGGCGGGGCGCGGAGGTCGCCAACATACTGCGTTTTGAAAAGGATTTTCCCGGCGCCAAGACAGTGCGGTTGGAGCAGAATTATCGCTCCACGCCGCATATTCTGGGCGCCGCATCGGGGCTAATCAACGCGAACAGCGAACGGCTGGGCAAGACGCTGTGGACCGAAATGGATGCCGGAGATAAAGTGCGCGTTCTGGGCGTTTGGGATGGCCCGGAGGAAGCACGGCGCGTCGGCGAAGAAATTGAGGCGCTGGAACAGAAACGCGTGTCGCTGAACGAGATTGCGATCCTTGTCCGCGCTCAGCATCAAACGCGCGAATTTGAAGACCGGTTCATAACTATCGGTATGAACTACCGGATTATAGGCGGTTTTCGGTTTTACGAACGCGCGGAAATCCGGGATGCCATCGCCTATCTGCGCATCATCAATCAGCCTGCGGATGATCTCGCTTTCGAACGGATCGTGAATACGCCGAAACGCGGCATCGGGGATAAGGCTGTGGAAAAAATCCACATCGCTGCCCGCGCGGCGCAATCGCCACTATCACTGGCGGCTTTCCAATTGGCGCAGACTGATGAAATGTCCGGCAAGGCCCGCGTATCACTGCGCGAGCTTACCGCCAATATTGCCCGGTGGCGTGACGAGGCGCAGCGGATGCCGCCTGCCGAATTGGCGCGCATCGTGCTCGATGAGTGCGGCTATACCGATATGTTGCAAGCAGACAAAAGCGCAGAGGCGGCGGGGCGGCTGGAAAATTTGAGCGAACTTGCCCGCGCGATGGAAGAATATGAAACGCTCGGCGACTTTCTGGAACATGTCAGCCTCGTCATGGATAATGATGCAAACCGGAACGAAGATGCTGTGACGATCATGACGATCCACGCCGCAAAGGGCCTGGAATATGCGCATATATTCTGTGTGGGATGGGAAGAAGGATTGTTCCCGTCGCAGCGGTCTCTGGACGAAGGCGGGTTGGCATCGCTTGAGGAAGAACGCAGGCTGGCCTATGTCGCGATTACGCGAGCGCGTGAGAAATGCACGATCATCCATGCCGCCAATCGCCGGATTTACGGCCAGTGGAACAGCAGCATTCCCAGCCGGTTTGTGGAGGAATTGCCCGAAGACCATGTCGAAAGCGAACAGACATTATCTGGCGGTGAAAGCATGTGGCGCGCAAATTGGAGCGAGAATAACGATCCCTTCGCGCATTTGGCCGCCGCCGATGCAACGCGCGCGGGGCAGCGCGGGCCGGGATGGCAGCGCGCGGCAACATCTGGCGGGTTCAGCACCGCGCCGACGCGTATTCGCGAAAATAACCGAAGCGCCGCCAGCTTTGCCGCCAAGCCGCGCGGCGATATCGCGGTCGGCCAGCGCGTTTTTCATCAAAAATTCGGCTATGGCGAAATTATGGAAATTGACGGAAACAAATTGGAAGTCGAGTTCGACACTGCCGGTAGCAAACGCGTGATTGACAGTTTCGTAAGCCCGGATGAATGACGGCATAGGCAGGACAAATTCGCCTCGCCGCAATCTTTTCTTTAACATCCGACACGCGCGGATCACACGAAAAAGGCCCCGCTGTTAAACGGGGCCTTATCAAACAGTTACACTGTTCAAATGCGTTATGTGAGTTATGAAATCGTGAAGATATATTCCACGTCATCATATTCTCCGATGACTGGAACGTCCATCGTCCGCAAACGATTTTCGCCCTTTTCAATCATCGCAACTGACTTATCCGACATGCTCAGCACCAGCTCATCAAGATTGATACCGATCTTATCGCGGCGGGGCGCGGTTGGCCGATACATATCAGAACCATCGAGATCAATCATGGCGTAATATGTGCCATTTTCTTTGGTGCGCACAATTTCGGTAATCTTCCCGATCTCGTCACCCTTCATATTTATCACTTCGCGGCCGTCGAAATAATCCGCGTTAATCGGTGTCGCTGTCAGGTAGTAGGTCAGCGTATAATAATCCGGCGCATACACAGCCTGCATCATTTGCTGCTTCTGCACATCAGTGAGATCATCGTTATTTGCGACATTCATAAATTCGCCGCGTGATACTGTGCCGTCCTTGTCACTATCAAGCATGGCATAATCGTTGGTAATCGCGACCTTATTGTTGCCGCGCGTGGTCGCTTTTGAATCCCAGCTATGCATCCGGTACCATTCATATTCCACATCGGAAAGCATGCCATCACCATCCAGATCGGCGGCCTTGAACGTGTAGGCCAAATTTTGGAAACTGTTCACTGCCATAGGCGCGGCATCGCCATGATCCATATCACCATGATCGTCGGCAATCGCCGGGGCGGAAATTGATGCAACCGCAAGCGCGGCGATCGAAAGTAGCTTATTCATAATATCTGTCTCCTTATGGAAATTCTGTCTACGAAACGAGCGACCGACATTCCGTCACGTCGCTCCATGTCAAATCAACTGCCCCGCAAAGCATTGGTTCCGAGAAATATTGGGAAGCGACGTACCAACGCCAGATCAAAACGTTGACAATAGCCACTTGCATTAAGCTGAACGAAGGCCTATTGCAGCGCCTGCTACTACGTCGTTTGTGACGAATTTTATGCCTAAGTCTCAAATCGACCCAGACATTCCATTCATCATATCTCGTCCGAATGCTTCGCTGGCACAATGTTGTGCGGGCGAGAAACTTTTTGGAAGGAATATCTCTATGCCTACAGGCACAGTAAAATTTTTTAATGCCGACAAAGGCTATGGCTTCATTGCACCTGATGAAGGCGGCAACGACAATTTCGTGCATATCAGCGCGCTTCAGGCTTCCGGCCTGCAAACTCTGGATCAGGACCAGAAGGTAAAATACGAACTGGAAGAAGACCGTCGCGGAAAGATGGCTGCGGTTCAGGTCGAACTTATCTAAGCTTGGCTACATAATTGTTATGGCGAAGGGCGCGGGGTTATTCCTGCGCCTTTTCCTTGGCTTTCACGCCGGATGGGTTAACTCGTTATTCAGTTTGAGAGGCGTAGCCACGGTTATCACGCGCAAAAAAGGGGATAGTGCAATTATGAAATCCTTCACTGTGAAAATTACCGCTACGATCGCTGCCATCGCGGCATGTTCAACCGGCGCCGCGTTTGCGCAGGGCGTAACTTCGCTACCCAATGTTAACCCCGATATTTGGAGCGTTGTTCCCAACGCAAACGGCGCGGCATTGGTTCACAAGAAAAGCGGCGCGGTTTGCGATCAAAGTTTTCGCGATCTCACCTTAACGCGCGTTATCGATTATGCGGCCGATGGCACGGACAGCAGCTGCGAATATACCAAGACGGGTCCAGAAGGCCGAAGTGTGTTGACGCAATATTTCTACCAACGCACCGGCAGGACGGGCGCGCAGGAATTCGTTGGCGGAAAACAGGCGATCCTTTCCTTTCGCAATAATTCCGCGATGACGGTTACCGAAATGGCGGAGGAAGGGAACAAATGTTTCAACGCGGTCGCGCAGAAGCTGGGCCCGGCGTTATTGGCCAAAGCGCGCCAAACCGATCCTGACGCAAAGATGGAATCGATGGCGATGGGCATAGCGATGTTCAATTTCGCAATACCCGCTGTACAGCAAAAGCCTGCCAGCGATCTGCGTTCACTGCTGACGGTTTATCAAATCGGTGATTGGTTTATGAAAACCCGCGTTAGTGTTCCCGCTGGAAAAAGCGGCGGCATAAATGCATGCCGCTACGGCGGATTAAGCAGCATTGCGCAGGTCGATAATCTCAAAATTGCAGAGGGCGATACCAAGGCGGAATAGCGCCTATGAATCAATCAACCGGGGAGAATTTTCATGAAACTGCGCCACATTATTATCGCCGCAGCGATAGCGTTTTCGGGGTATAGCGCAAACGCGCAAGCACCGTCAGTTCAGGCAGAAATTGGGCCGATAGCCGACATATTGCTAGTGTTGGAAGCGAACTGCAAAAATGGCAATATGTCGGCCTGCAACGATGCCGGAACTTTTTATGGAGCCGGACGCGGGGTGAAGAAGAGCACATATAAAGCGCAGGAACTCTATACCAAATCCTGTTTTGGCGGAGAAGGTGGAGGCTGTAGAAATCTCGGCCTGATGTATACCAACAAGAAGGAGATTGGCGAAAAACCGGAGCAGGCCCGCGGCTTTATGAAAAAAGGTTGTGAACTTAGAGATCAGGAAAGCTGCGCCAACTTCGCGACGTTTCTGCGCGCCGGATATGGCGGCGACGCTGACTTGCCAAAATCACGGGCGTTGAGCGAACAGGCCTGCGCTGCAAATATCGCATACGCATGCGATAATTTCGGTATCCTAGCCTTGAATGGTCAAAGCGGGGATAAAGACGAAAGCGGTGCATTTGCTGCATTTGACAAAGGATGCTCTGCGTCTTTTCCGCAATCGTGCAACAATCTGGCAGTGATGTATGCCAAAGGCATAACCGTGCCCAAAGATGTCGGAAAATCGATCGATCTGATGAGCCGCTCCTGCAAACTAAATTACGCAAACGGCTGCAAAAACTATGTGATTTTCAGCGCAGAAGAAGGTCGGAAAATTAACGCGAAGGGCTTTAGCGCAAACCAGCTGCGTGTCATCGGCGAAGAAACTGCGGCGCGAGGGCGCGGGCCTCAATCAGTGACATTGTTTCAAACGGCATGTGATCGCGGTTCGGGCCGTTCATGCTATTTTGTCGGTCTGGCGCAGCTTAATGGTTTGCATGGCGTGAAGAAAAGCCGCGCAAAGGCCAGTGCAAGCTTCGAAAAGGGCTGCAACAAAGAAGACAATTTGGCCTGCCTGAACTTCATTCAGATGCGCGACGGCAAACTATGACATCGAATTAGGCCCGCGCCCGGGCAGTGACGAGCGTGTCAGTATTGCGGCTTTCTTCCTGGGCAAAGATGTGCGCGTTTGAATATCATTTAGAAACCGGCTAGGCGCAGCCGCATGTCCGATGCGCCCCATCCGTTTGCGATCCCGAATTTCCGTCGTTTCTGGGCGGCGCGCTTTGCATCGATGCTCGCGCAGAACGCGCTGATGCTGATTGTCGGGTGGCAGGCGTATAATCTGGCGCGTGAGGATTTGGGCGTTGCCGCATCAGCGGGAATATTGGGCTTACTTGGCCTGCTGCAATTCGTTCCGCTTTTCATACTGACGCCGCTGGTTGGGTGGATCGCGGACAGGCTGGACCGAAGATGGATCGCGCGCGCGGTTTTCGCGGTGCAGGCCGTGATGGCCAGCGTGCTTGCGATACTTACCTATCAGGAGCTTATTTCGCTCCAGATTATCTACGGCGTTGCTGTGCTGCTGGGGATCTGCCGGGCCTTTGCCGGGCCAGCCTTATCGGCGCTTGCCCCCAATCTGGTGCCGGCAGGATCGCTGCCCCGCGCGATCGCGCTGTCCACAATCGCATGGCAGGTGGGCGTAATTGTGGGTCCGGGCTTTGCCGGTCCGTTATACAGTGTCGCGCCATCGCTGCCCTATACAGTCTGTGCTGTGCTGTATTTTGTCGCATTGGGCGCGATGCTGCTGATCGGGCCAGTGCCCCGCAGCAGCATTGACCGGACGCGCGGGCCGTTTCAACAGGTGGCTGACGGCCTTCGCTATGTCGGGACAAACAAGCTGGTGCTGGGCGCAATCACGCTCGATCTGCTAGTCATGATGCTGGCCGGGGCGCAGGCTATGATACCGGTGTTTGCGCGCGATATACTAAACGCCGGAGAAGCCGGCCTGTCGCTGCTCGCGGCATCGCCCGCCGTCGGTGCGGTGCTTACCGCCCTATGGTTTTCATATAAGCCGATGAACAGCAGCGTTGGCACAAAGATGCTGATAGCTATGGCTATCTTTGGCGCAGGTACGGTCGGGTTCGGCCTGTCGCAGCATCTGGCATTGTCGATGGCGTTCCTCGCGCTGTGCGGCTCTGCTGATATGTTCGGTGTCTATATCCGGCAATCGCTCATTCAATTGCACACACCTGATGATAAACGCGGCCGCGTCGGCGCCGTTAGCCAAGTGACGATTAGCGCATCGAACGAACTTGGTGATGCCTTTACCGGCGCTTTGGCGTTTTATCTGGGGCCCGTGATTGCCATTGTGGCTGGCGGCGCGGGAGCGATAGTGATAACAGGCATCTGGTCTCGCCTGTTCCCGCAGCTGGCGAAGGCAAAGACATTCGATCCGCCCGATGCTGTCATGAAATCAGAACCCACAGCGCAGGCCGCTGCCGGTAAGCCGAGCGAAAATACGCATAAGGAGAGCGCCAGATGAAAACCGCCAACATTCTCGAAACAATAGGAAACACGCCGCATATCAAAATGCAGCGGCTGTTTGGTGACAGCGACGTTTGGATCAAATCCGAACGGTCCAACCCCGGCGGATCAATCAAGGATCGCATCGCGCTGGCGATGGTGGAGGCAGCGGAAAAAGATGGCAGCCTGAAACCCGGCGGTACGATTATCGAGCCGACGTCCGGAAATACCGGCGTCGGGCTGGCGATGGTTGCCGCCGTTAAAGGATACACGCTGGTGCTGGTGATGCCGGAAAGCATGTCGATCGAACGCAGGCGGCTGATGCTGGCCTATGGCGCGACGTTTGATCTGACGCCGAAGGAAAAGGGCATGAAAGGCGCGATTGAACGCGCAAGCGAGCTAACCGCCCAAACCGATGGCGCTTGGATGCCGCAGCAGTTTGACAATCCCGCCAATGTCGACGTGCATGTGCGCACAACGGCGCAGGAAATTCTCGCCGATTTTGAAGATGCGCCAATTGACGTTATCGTGACGGGCGTTGGCACGGGCGGGCATATCACCGGTGTTGCCGAAGCGTTGAAGCAGCATTGGCCCGATCTGAAAGTATTTGCGGTGGAGCCAGCCGGATCCCCGGTTATCAGCGGCGGACAGCCCGGCCCGCACCCTATTCAGGGGATAGGCGCGGGATTCATCCCCGGTAATTTGCACACCAAATCCATTGACGGCGCGATCAAGGTGGAACCCGAAGACGCAAAAGAAATGGCGCGCCGCTCGGCTAGCGAAGAAGGCATGCTCGTGGGCATATCATCGGGCGCTACATTGGCCGCGATCGCCCAGAAATTGGCTGATCTGCCAGCGGGCAGCCGTGTGCTTGGCTTCAACTATGATACCGGCGAACGCTATCTGTCCGTCCCCGATTTCCTGCCGGAATAAACACTGGCGCGAATTAACGGGTCGGCATGTTGACGGGTCAGCATGGATGTTGGGCCATGCCGGCCCGCGATCTTTGCTATCGGCGCGTTGAATAGGCCGCGGTCAGGCGGCAAACATCTCAGGCTCCAGCGCCATCATCGCTTCGCTGCCCGCCTCGATCTTGCGGCGCAGCGCACCTGCCTCGGGCATCCAGCGTTCGGCGAAATAGCGCGCGGTTACCAGTTTGGCCTCATAAAATTTGGCGTCACCCGTTCCGGCATCCAGCCCGCGATGCGCCGCCTCCGCCATACGCAGCCATTGCAAGCCCACCGCGACAATACCCATGATGTGCATATAATGATGCGCACCCGCCCCCACATTGTTGGGATTTTCCATGCCGTTCTGCATGAACCACATCGTGGCGGCCTTTAACTCACCATTGGCTTTTTCCAGCCGACCTGCAAAATCGCCGAGTGCATCATTGCTCTTCGCCGCGCTGCATTCTTCATCGACCAATTTGAAGAAACTCTGCACCGCCCGGCCGCCATTTTGCGCAAGTTTGCGGCCGACCAGATCCATCGCCTGTACGCCATTGGTGCCTTCATAGATCATCGCAATCCGCGCATCTCGCACATATTGTTCCATGCCCCATTCGGCCACATAGCCATGCCCGCCGAAAACTTGCTGTGCATTGGTGGCGGTTTCATACCCCTTGTCTGTGCCGTAACCTTTGATAACGGGCGTCAGCAGTGACAGCAGGTCATCGGCGATCTCGCGTTCTTCTTCGGAAGGAGCCTTGTGTTCAAGGTCCGCCTGCAGCGCGCCCCACAAGCATAAGCTGCGGAAGCCTTCAGTAAATGCCTTTGCGTCCATCAGCATGCGCCGCACATCGGGATGCACGAAAAGTGTGTCGGCTTTTTCGTCTGCATCAGCAGCGCCGGTCAGCGCCCTGCCCTGCCGCCGGTCTTTGGCATACTCAATCGCATTCTGATACGCGACATCGGCAACGCCAAGCCCCTGCTGCCCCACGCCAAGCCGCGCGACATTCATCATGATGAACATTGCGGCAAGGCCCTTATTCTCCTCGCCCACCAGATAACCGGTCGCACCATCATAGTTCATCACACAGGTGGAATTTCCGTGGATGCCCATCTTTTCCTCAATCGAACCGCAGGTCGCGGGATTGCGATCGCCCAGCGTACCATCATCTGCCACCATGAATTTCGGTACGATGAATAACGAGATACCCTTTACACTATCCGGGGCATCGGGCGTCTTGGCCAATACCAGATGAATGATATTGTCCGCCATGTCATGCTCGCCGGATGATATGAAGATCTTCGTGCCAGTAATGGCATAGCTGCCGTCGCCATTTGGTTCGGCCTTCGTGCGGATCAACCCAAGATCGGTGCCGCAATGTGGTTCGGTCAAGTTCATGGTTCCGGTCCACTCACCCGAAATCATCTTGGGAACAAATTTCTCTTTCTGCTCCTGACTGCCCTTTACAAGGATCGACGAAATCGCCCCGTGCGTCAGCCCGGGATACATGGCGAGCGCCATATTGCCCGCCTGCATATATTCCTCAAACGCCATTGATACGATATGCGGCATTCCCTGCCCGCCAAATTCCGGCGGACCCGACAGCGTGCCCCAGCCTGCTTCACGATATTGCTGATATGCTTCCTTGAAGCCATCGGGCGTTGTCACGCTGCCGTCGGCGTGGCGGGTGCAGCCCTGCCTGTCGCCGGTCTGGTTGGTCGGGAACACGACATTCTCAACGAATTTTGCGCCCTCGGTCAATATTGCATCAATCATATCAGCCGATGCATTTTCAAAGCCGGGCAAGTTTGCAAAGCGATCCACATTCAACACTTCGTTGAGGATGAATTTGGTATCTTTTACAGGAGCGGTATATTTGGGCATCGGGGCTTTCCTTTATCGGGAGGATCAATTGGCAGAGGCGGCAGAGGCAGACATCACCGACCGCGAGTGCCTTTGCGGCTGCGTTCTTCAGCGTCCACCTGCTCCACCTGCGAGATGAAGTCGGTTAGTTCGGACATCGCGCTTTCGATATCATTGCGCTGTTTTTTCAATTGCTCAACGCGCTCGCGGCATTTTTCGATTGTCACTTTGCGCTGCACATTGCGGCCATCGTCAAGATCGTAAAGATCAATCATCTCGCGTATCTCGGCGAGACTGAAACCCACGCGCTTTGCCCGCAATATCCAGGCCAGACGGGCGCGGTCGCGTTTTGAATATACACGCGACAGGCCATTGCGTTCAGGAGCGATCAAGCCCTGATCTTCATAAAAGCGCAGCGCCCGTGCCGTGACATCAAATTCTCGCGACAAATCAGAGATCGAAAAATGTTCGCGGTTCAAATTGTCTGGCGTGTCAATCGTGCCCGGACCGGACCGCGCCATGCGGCCCGGCGGCGATTGCCTGTCAGAAGACGATGCGTGCCTGTCCAAGATATTCACCATGCTGTTGCTGTTCACTGCCAGCAGCCTTAGTTTACGTTAGCGTAAACGTCAAGCCTAATTGCAGCCGCCAACGCGCATTTCGGTGCTACAATCTGTGACGGTATCTACCCGGCTGGTCTTGCTTTCCAGCGCGATCATTCCTCGTCGCTGTCAAATACGAAGGGAGATATTCCGCGCTCCTGATCGCTCAGGATAAGCGGGCGGCCAGCTGGC
>Ga0114952_1001503_pt1 | contig 19648 bp, 19 predicted proteins | sample SidtaG_2_FD_87303 | JGI IMG/M metagenome (GOLD analysis project Ga0114952, IMG submission 87303) | Marine algal microbial communities from Sidmouth, United Kingdom - Sidmouth_Asex2 metaG | ecosystem: Host-associated > Algae > Red algae > Unclassified | place: Sidmouth, United Kingdom | collected...
CCTAATACAACGCTTTAATATACCTGTTGTATTGGTGGCAAAATTTTACTTAGGGTCTATCAATCATACTTTAAGTTCCATTGATGCTTTACAAAAAAGAAACATTCCAATTGCTGGAATTATTTTTAATGGTCCAATTACAGAATCGTCAAAAAAATACATTTTAGGATACAGCAAAATACCTTCTTTGGGCTGTATACCTTGGCTTGAAAATTTTTCTAAAAAAGAAGTTGTTAAATATTCAAAAACGGTAAGGAATTTGCTGTTATAACACTAATCGTCCCTCAACTAATCTATTAGTGTTTCATATACTAATTTCTTTCTTTTAAATAAAAAATGGGTAACAATTATATACTTTCTGCATTAATATAGTGGATTGTAATGGCATTGTATTGTCTAATTTTTTTGCTTATTAAATTATTTATTTATTAGCAAAAAAATGAAACTTTTTCCCGTTTCATCTCGTTTTAAAATTTAGGGAGCATCACAAAACAAAAAGCTAAATGAGACAGTTAAAAATCACACAAAAAATCACCAAGAGAGACAGTTTATCTCTGGATAAATATCTTAATGAAATTGGTAAAATCAGCCTAATTGATTCTGAAGAAGAAGCTGTTTTGGCAAAAAAAATTCGCCAAGGTGATCAAGAGGCATTACACAAAATTACAAAAGCTAATTTGCGTTTTGTTATTTCTGTTGCCAAACAATATCAAAATCAAGGCTTACCATTAATTGATTTAATTAACGAAGGGAATGTTGGCTTAATCAAAGCTGCCAAACGCTTTGATGAAACGAAGGGATTCAAATTTATTTCCTATGCTGTTTGGTGGATTCGCCAATCTATCTTACAAGCTATTGTAGAACAAGCTCGATTGGTTCGTTTGCCACTCAACAAAATTGGTAGTAACAACCGTATCAACGAAGCTTATCATTCTTTCATGCAACAATTTGAAAGAGAACCTAGCGTAGAGGAATTGGCAGACCTTGTTGATCTATCTCCCAAAGAAGTACGTAATATTTTGCGCATTAGTGGTAAACACGTATCTGTAGACGCGCCAATGACTAGTGAGTCAGGGAGTGATGCCATGACCATGCTAGATACTTTAGCTTATGACGGTTCTGGCGAAGAACCTGAAGGAGATTTAATGAATGAATCTTTGAAAGAAGAGGTCAAAAATGGCTTAGCTACTTTATCTAAAAAAGAAGTAGATGTTATTTGTGCTTATTATGGTTTAAATGGTCAACAGCCAATGACTTTAGAGGAGATTGGATATCTTTGTGATTTGACAAGAGAACGTGTACGTCAAATCAAAGAAAGAGCCATTCGAAGATTAAGAAAATCAACCAATAGAAATAATTTAAGATCTTATTTGGGTTAGATCAAATCATATATTCAAAAGTTAAAAAAGCCATCTCGATTACGAAATGGCTTTTTTATTTTTTAGAGTACCTTGTAGCTAAAGATACAAGACAAGAGATTTAATGGTTCACATCAAAATGTTTAAAAAATCGACTTTCCTCTTGCTTAGGTCCTTTGACTTTTTTAATAGCTTGTACCTCCAAATGCCAAGGCTCATTCTCTAAGCCTCTCCCACTATTGGTCAAGTCTTCTACCTTCTCAAACCCAAAATCAACTAAGATATCCTTCATTAATTCAAAGTAATAACCAAATTTGTGTACATCGAATTCATCTTGTTGCCAACCAAATAAACTTCCCATTCCCCAAAAACGAGCATTACTACCCGATTCTTTAGTATAAAAAGAAGCATGATTTCCTTCTAAAACTTGTTGGAGGTGCCATAATAAATTTGGACAAATGATATAAAGCACTCCTCCTTTTTTCAAGACACGATTCCACTCTTCGAGGACCTTTAAAAATTCTTTTAAGGTAAAATGTTCTACAACATGTCTAGAGTAAATTTCATCTACAGAAGCATCCTCAAAAGGCAATTGATCTGCCGCACAGACATAATCTACATTTGGCAAATTTCGAATATCGCAAGTCAAGTATCCTTCTCTTGGCTTTTTTCCACAGCCTATTTCTAATTTCATGCTTTTTATTTTTACAGGTACAAACTATTCAACTACAATCAATTGACCGCCCCATTTATTAGCTCCAATTAACTGTAAAAAATAAACTCCTCCTGCCAAATTTGATACATCTAAAGATGTTTTAGTTTCTGTGATTATTCCTTTCTGTAAACAAACTCCAGAAATGGTCATTAATTGATATTCTAAATCCATGTTCTCCACCTTTGTTTGTATCAAAACTCTTTCGTTAGCAGGGTTAGGAGATAGACTAAAATCAATCGTTTCTTGAATAGGAGTTGTAGAAATAGTTGTCAAAATAGAGTCTGGACTCAGGGTCAATCGCAACGTTTCATTGCTAACCACTTGACCAGCTTTCATCCCTCCTACTAGATATTTTACAGTATCACTTACATTTCCAATACCCCGCAAATCCATTGGTAAATCATAACCATACTCTACATCAAAACTATGATCAGACCGATCATAATACAAACTTCTACCATTAGGGGCTACGCCACCAGAACCATTATAAGCAACTCCATTATAATTATAAGTTACATTAGAACCTCCTAACCAAAACACCTTCCCCAAAGCTGTTGTAGCTGCCATTCTATAACCATTCATACTCATCCAAGTGAAACTAGACCAATTGATTTGGGAAGGATTCGCAGGATTAATAATACCTCTTCGGAAATAGATTTGGATGTTAAAATTCCCTGCCATTGAAGCGCCTCCAAAATAATAAATCGTATCTCCAACAATAGCCCCAGAAGCACCAAAAGAACGGAAGGTATTATTATTTCCAACCCCTGTCCCAGTTTGCCAATTGTCTGAGCTAGGATTATAAATTTGTACAGAAGATACATTTCCTGTATTACTCCACCCCGTAATCACATAAATCAGACTATCTCTCCAAACGGCTTGAACTTGGTCATCTATCGCTACTGGAATATTTGCTCCATCCGCCAAGTAAGTATTACTATTTACATCATAAATATGTACTTTATTAGAAGAAGCTTCTCCTCCATTTGCATACACATGATAACCACCTATAATGTAGATTTTATCTTTCACCCGATTGGCTCCTGCGGCAATTTTCCCAAGCGTATCTGGTAATGCTGCTATCGTATCCCAAACATTAGTCATGGTATTATAACGATAAGAACGCAGATGAATGCCAGAATACAACTTCGTAGAATCTAGTCCTCCAAAAGTATAAATATAAGGCACGCCATTGACAAAACCTTCTGCTACTGCATTGTTAGTAATTCGTTCAGGCGCTGTTGATAGAGGTGTTATTTGCCAAGCTTGAGCATAGCTACCTGTTATAACAGCAATAAAAAGCAAGGTGGTATAAAGTAATTTCATCGTTTGATTTTCTTAACAAGATACATAATATTAATTTTTTAGACTCCTAAATCTTTGTTTTTTAGCTTAAACTAAGTAAGCTCCTCTTATTTCGTACAAACTTACTTTCTCCAAGGATTTAAAACATTTCGGAATAAAATGTATCTTAGAAGCTTTAATACTTACCTAACTACTTTTCAGAAACCGATTAAACAATACTGATGGAACCATTTTTCACAAATGACGCTGTTGTTTTTGGCTTATTAATGCTGCTCTTGGCAGGAATATTCCATACCTCTAGTTCAGATACACCTGGTTGGAAAAAATTCTATACCATTGTCCCTTCTTTGTTACTTTGCTATTTCTTGCCTGCTTTACTAAACTATCCTTTTGGGCTTATTGCACCTGAATTTTTCAAGGGAGATGCCTTAATGGCATTTTTGAGTGAACGGGGCATTGACTTAAGTGGAGTCAATCTACAAGCACTATCTTTTGAAGGAATTAAAGACTTCTTGGATAAAGCAGGCGTCGAATCTAGTGAATACAAACCCTTTATTCAGAAATCAAAACTATACTTTGTTGCTTCCCGATATCTCCTGCCTGCCAGTTTAATTCTACTTTGCTTAAGTATTGATTTTAAAGGCATCAAGAAATTAGGTCCCAAAGCACTCATCATGTTCTTTGCGGCTTCTACAGGCATCATTTTAGGAGGTCCCATTGCCCTTTTAGTCACCTCTTATGTCTTTCCTGATTTAGTTAACGTGACTCCCGACCAATTATGGCGTGGTTTATCTACGATTGCAGGAAGTTGGATTGGAGGCGGTGCCAATCAAGCAGCCATGAAAGAAATTTTTGAAGTTAGTGATAATTTATTTGCAACGATGATTATTGTCGATGTTGTAGTGGCTAATATTTGGATGGGTTTCTTGTTGTATGGAGCTAATATTTCTGATAAAATTGATGCCAAGTTAAATGCTGATGCATCTGCAATTGAAGAATTAAAACAAAGTGTGAGCGACTATCGTTCTAGTGTAGAGCAAATGCCTACAACAACTTCCAATTTCATCTTAGCGGGATTGGCGTTTGGTGGAGTTGGCTTGGCACACTGGGGAGCAGATGTCATCGTTCCCTTCATGGGGCAATATAGTACTACTTTGGAAAATCTTCGTCTTAATTCCTTAATGAATGGCTTCTTTTGGTTGATTGTTATTTCAACAACTGTTGGCTTGGTACTTTCCTTTACCAAAGCAAGAAAACTAGAAGGTGCTGGAGCTTCTAGAATTGGCTCTGTGTTTATTTATATTTTGGTGGCAACCATTGGAATGAAAATGAACTTAGGTGAAGTTTGGGCAAATATTGGCTTGTTTGCGATTGGAATTACCTGGATGTTAGTACATGTTACTATTTTATTAATAACTGCCAAATTAATCAAAGCGCCTTTCTTCTTTGTTGCTGTAGGAAGTCAAGCAAATATTGGTGGAGCTGCTTCGGCTCCGATTGTTGCTTCTGCTTTTAGCCCTGCCTTGGCACCTGTTGGTGTTTTGATGGCTGTTTTGGGCTACGCTCTTGGAACTTATGGTGCAATCATTTGTGCTATTTTGATGCAGGCTTGTACCTAACTTGATTCGTTAAGTAATCTCCACGCTTCTTGAGGGGATACTTACAATATAGTTTGTCTTTACATCCCTTGAAATGGATGTAAAGACAAACATCATCTAAAAACTAAATTCTACCTGCTCTTCTACTTCTCCAACACCATTGACTATATCATCAATAAATGCATCAATTTGTACTTTTGTTACATTCGGCATACAAATAATATGCGTTACATCTTCTTCTGTAGCTAATTGCCATTTCGATTTAATGTAATTTGAGGTCTTCGAAAAAACAACTGTAATTGCCCCAGGATTGGTCCATGCATCCACACCTACTTCATTCAGTCTATTTTTGCAATATTGAGCCATTTCCAAACTGTGCTCGTATCTTCTTTTTAATCCCTCAAGTCCTAATTTTTTAACCGCATACCATAGAAAAAGTGGGCTATGCCCATTTCTAGATCCCGTTATTGTTGTATCTAACGAACCGATATACGAAATACCTTTAGAAATTTTATCTCTATAAGATCGCTTGGTAACCAACACTCCTGAAGGCATAGGCGAGCCTATAAATTTATGCCCACTAATTGAGATGCTATCTGCACCATCTACAAAATCAAATGGCACATAAGGTTTTACAAATGAGCCATAAATACCTGATAAGGCTGCATCACAATGGATGTAATGATTTTGAATCGCCAACTTTTTTAAGATCGTTTTGATTTTAGAAACATCATCTTTTGCCTCTTTCATTGTTGTTCCAAATGTAGTTAATACAATGGCAGGTTTGTGCCGATTGAGTCGAACGGTATTTTCAAAATCTTCATAGTCAATCTCACCATTTTCATTTGATCGAATCACAATGCTAGGTATATTCAGCAAATGAATATTCTTTCGAACACTATAATGGGTAGACTCTGAATAATAAACCATCGCTTTAGGATACATTTCTCTAGCCAAATAAAGTCCATATAAGTTACTTTCAGAACCTCCGTTGGTAACATATCCCCAATAATCTGTTGGCTTAGCTCTAAATAATTTTGCAAAAAATGTGACAATTTCTCGTTCCATTTCATGCGTCTGAACTTTATAAGTACTATCCTCAAAAGGATCTCCTAGGTTGTTAATTGGAAAACTCAAGAAATCATATAGTTCAGAATAATCAAAGTCTTTAGAAACAGGATAACCTAGAAAGGAATTTCGAGCTTCTTCTACCTTTTTTTTTAATTGATCTAATCTATTCTTATCACGAGTTGATATACGACTATTCATGGCTTCATTTTTTAACATGAAATAACATTTTATTTCTGTAAAAATATGACATACCTTCTTTTTTTCCTTACAATTATATTCATACAGAAAATAATCCTTTAAAAAGAAATAAATTTCCTATATTTTACTGATTCAGTTGCTCTACTTAAATCTAAAACGAAAAAAATACTGTCATGGATGAAACCGATAAAAAAATACTTAGGTTATTACAAAAAAATGCCAAGCAAAATACAAAACAAATAGCTAGTCAAATAAAATTAACTATTTCTCCAACCTTTGAGAGGATAAAAAAACTAGAACAACAAGGAATTATCAAGGCTTATGTTGCCATTTTAGATAAAACAAAAATTGGAAAATCATTGATGGCATATTGCCAAATATCTTTGTTCAAACACTCTAAGGAATTGATTCTCAATTTCAAATCTGAAGTAGCAAAATTACCTGAAATTATACGTTGTCATCATGTATCAGGCAATTACGATTTTTTGTTAGAAGTAGCTGTAAATGACATGAATGCCTATCAACAGTTTGTAGTTGAGAAATTATCAATTGTTGATGGAATTTCTAATATACAAAGTTCTTTTGTGATGGAGGAAATAAAGGAGGACACCGCCTATCCATTATAAAAACGAATTGGACAATAGAGCATCAAGCTATTATTGTCCAATTTGTTTTAATAATCATTTGGTAATTCTAATGAACTATTGATAATTTTAAGCTGGTGGTAATTCTGGGTTCTTGCAAACCTCATCTCCTTTTTTACCACAAACAGTACAATCTCCAATTTTTGTTTTTAACAAAGGGTTATTCTGTGCACAAGTTCCTCTAAAATCTTTTCCAACAACAATTTGGCGGATGTTAATTAACAAAAAAGAGGCAAAGAAAATGCCGAAAACTAAACCGAAAACGGTTAAAAAATGTGCCATAAGTACTACGTTTTAATATTTTTAAAATTCGTCTAATTTTCTATTGTTAGAACGAAAAATTGATATCTGCTTTCTATTTCCACAAAGATACAAATTGTCTACTGATTAATAAACAAATCCGCCCTTTAAAAGTTTAATTTACAGACTTATTACAAGCCCAAAGGGTTGGTATATCTTTTGGTATCTTACCTGCTTAGAATACATTACATAACCTCTAAATAATACGATCCAACCGTAGTATGCTCTTAGTTCTCACTTAACTTTCATTGATTAGTTTATCAACATTAAAAGTGTTAGCCGTAATAAGCCGTCAGATAAGCTTCTTATAAAACTCAATAAGCATTTTCTATGTTTAAACAATATCTAAATTCTTATCTATGTAATCATCAATAGTTGAAAACAAAACAAATTTTAATACGTTTCTACACAAAACATAGCTTTTTTCTACTAAATTGTTAAAAAAACCAAAAAAATCTCCGAAAAATTATCCATAAGATTGAGTTATAATACTAACTTTGAAGCATATATCCTCTAAAAGAATACACATTGTTACTCATTCTACATTTAAAAGGTTCTTGTCCTAGTTTTTGATTGCCTTTTAGATTAATACCGAACTATGAAGACTCCATCAAACGCACTATTCAAGTTGATACGCAAAATGACGCCCAGTGAAAAACGTTATTTTAAACGTTTTGGTTTATTGCAACAAAAAAAAGATTCTAACAAATACATCTTATTATTTGATGCTATCAATGAACAGAATGAATACAATGAACAAGCCTTACTCAAACAGTTTAAAGGATATGATTTTATCAATAACTTTTCAGAGATAAAAAAATACCTTTTTAATCAAATCCAAAAAGCGCTTCGCAACTACCACTCTCAAAGTTCTATAGATATTATTTTGTACAATTACTTAAGTGACATTAGTGTTCTTTACGGCAAAGAACTTTATGTCGAGTGTAGTAGAATTATAAAAAAAGCAAAAAAAATAGCCACAAAACATGAGAAATTTAGTCTCTTGTTGTTGCTCAACGAATGGAAACGCAATGTCCTGCGGATTAGTCATCATGTAGATGGAATTCAAAACTACTTGGACAACGAAGTAACAAAAGATCAAGAATATATTTCTTGTGTTGAGAATGAGTCTGTTTACTTTAATAAAAGTTTGGAATTTACTTTGCACTTACGCAAAAAGGGTCCTGATCATGAAATCACCTCAGACATTACCTTACCTACTGAAGGACCTAAGACCTTTAGAGCAAAACGTTACTTCTTTTTGCAGAAAAGTATGGAAGGGTATATGGAATTTGATGGTGAAAAAATCTTTGAAGCTAGTAGTGGTGATGTAAAGATCTTTGAAGAAAACCCTCATTTTATAAATGCTATTCCTAAACAATACATCATCTCTCTGACTAATTTATTAGACTCTTGTGCCAATAAAATTAAGTACAACGATGTATTTGATGAATATATGGCAAAAGTCATTAAGGTCTTAGATTCTTATTCTTTTGATGCTGAGTTTATTGCAAAAGAGCGCTTGTTGGTTTATGTTATCAAATGCAAAGTATACAGTTTGCGTGGTAACCTTCAAAACTTAAAGCTGGTTCGCCAAGAACTAAAAGAGCAATATGATGCAATTAGCAAAAAAGGCTATAAAACACAAGATTTAGATATTTATGTCCATGATAATTTAATGCGCTCAGCATTGATTACGGAAGACTTTTCTTCTGCTTTAGAGTCTTACAATGATATCTTACAACTCAACTTAGGCAATTATCGAGAAGACTTGCAAATGGAGACACGTCTCTTAGGTTTAATTCCTCATTTTGAATTGAATAATTGGTTATTGTTAGAAAGTATGGTTCGTTCTGCTTTGCGTTTGTTACAACGCAAACACAGTCATTTCAAGCTAGGTAAGTTGTTCTTAGAAGCCATAAAAAAATGTGTTGTCGTTAAGCAACAGCCCAATCATCAAGAAAATGACATTATACTGTTGCTACAACAACTAAAACTTGATGCACTCTCTATCACAAGTAAACGAAGACTTGCAGATTACATTTTATTTATTGGATGGATTGATAGCAAACTAACTAAAAAATCGATTGCTCAATGTATTTTTGACGCTACAAAGGCTGGGTATAAAGTTTAAATAATCTGTTCTATACAAAACATTATTAGAGTTTAACATAAAACGGAGTTCATCCAATTGTCTCTTCGTATGTTATTTGAGTTTTTTTATAAAATCTACTAAAAAAGCCTATTCTATAACTTGAAGAGGCTTTTTCATTAAAAATGATGGTCTCTACAAACTACAAAATAGACTTAATTTTTACGGAAATATTCCAATATTACCCCAGCGCACCAACAATACCTCCCATAAGTGAAATAGCTGTTACCCAATACAATAGAGTAACCAAAATCCATTTCATCCCTTTGCCATCTAATAATGCTGTAATTATTAAAACAGAGATCACACCATAAAACAAAGAATTGTTAGCACCATGAAAAACACCATGAAGGAAAGGATTATTGTTAACCTCTCCAGCAGATTCTCTAAGAGATCTTATGAAGTTGTGCAAACCGATTACCTGTTTGTATAAACCATAAGCAATAACAAAATTCAAGACATAAGATATAAGTAGAAAAATAGGTAATGATATCTTATTTTCTTTTGTCGTCTGCGTCACATCTTTAAAGATAAGATGATGCCATACATAACTTAAAATTACTGCTGCTAAAGCAGCTACTGCTATTGAAATCCATTTCATTTCCATAATTGAGTTTTTGCATTAAAAAAAATACAATATAGCACAATCATTAAGTATTCACGGTTAAAGATACGTTAAGACATTAGCAACCATCCATACCACCAGCTACAAATTTAAACTTTTGCTCGATGGGCATTCCTTCTGCGTCTTTTGCAGGTTTCCATTGTGGCATTGTTTTGATGGCTTTTAGTAATAACTGATCTACTTTTGGTTTACCCGTTTTTTCTAGTATTTGGACGGCTTCAACCTGTCCTTTTTTATTGATAACAAACTCAATCGTTCCTCGTTTTAATGTTCTCAAATCTGTATCTGAAATAGGGTCTACTGCATTTTTTTTAAGGTATTCATCTAAGGCATCCCATCCATTAGGATAGGTCGCTTCTGTATCTGGAACGACTGCTATAAAGAAATTTAGATTGTTTATTTCTACCTCTCTAGTAGCAGAATTTTCTTGTTCATATTTTACATTAATAGATACTTTTGTGTTAAGATCAGCGCTTTTCAAAAGCGTCCTTTGAGACTTCGTCAAAGTCGCGTTATTCCCTTTTTCTTTTTTTATTTTTCCATTAGAGACTACAGCGATTTCTGTTGAAATATAATTAGAAACCCAAGAACTAGGATATTCTTTCATAAGGTCTGACATTGATTGGACTACACTTAACTTTGCCCTAGATTTGGGCTGTGCAGGTATATGAAAAGGATATACTTGACATCTAAAATATTCTCGGAGCAATTTTGTAGAGGGTTCCCCAAAAGATTTTTCAAGGTTAACATTAAAAAATGTTTCTGTAAAATTTTGCGAAAAACTGAGGCTAGAGAAACATAGAATGAGGCTAAAAATAAGACTGTACACTTTCATGTTATTTTTTTTATTGGTTCTAATACTAATACTTCGTGGGATTTTTAGTTTTTTTACCAAAAAACATAAAAAATATTTTATATTAGTTTGATTATCAACAATTTACCACTTAAAAACATTTAAATATATATTATTGATAATCAAACTAATATAATTTCTCCACGAAGTAATGAATACATTGAAATTGTTTAACTAATCCAAATATAAACTGGAATACTTAGAAGAGCTGTTAGTCAGTAGTTATTAAGTTGTTATTGACTTGTTAATCGTCCTCCTCTCCTAGTAAAAAATAACTATTTTTAGGCTAATTTAGTACTTATGAACAGAACTTATTCCTTTATCGCTTTTTCTTCTATCGCTTTATTGATTTTATTAATCATACAAGTAAATTGGATTTTTCAAACGGCAAAAGTCAAGGAAGAGTTATTCAATGACAAAGCCAATATTGTGCTCTCTAAAACAACAGCAGCACTATATGCTGATGAAGAAACTTGTCTAAAAATAGAAGAATATGCGGCACATAGTGCCTCTAATATTGTTACTAGACTAGGGGAAGTTGAGGCAAAGAAAATTGATTCTCTTTTTTCTCATTATATGGCTTTTTATAACTTCAACATTGACTATTCTTTTGTCATATCCAAACCTATAGACCTAATTAACAGCAACATAACAAACTACTTCAACCATACTTACAATAAAGACTTAGCTCAAGTTACTTCAAAAAATCAATTAGAATTAAAGTTAATTTTTCCAGACAAAAAACAATTTATTCTTGCTGAAATGGGTCCTTTATTTATAACTTCTGTTTTATTGATTCTATTGGTATTAATCCTCTTTTGGCGAACAACTTTATCCTTACTTAAAGAGAAAAAAATATCAGAACACACTACCGATTTTCTAAACAATATGACGCATGAATTTAAAACTCCCTTAACGAATATTGCTTTAGCAAGTAAGATGCTAGGAAAAGATGCTAATTTTGAAAAAAAAGAAAAAATTAAACATTATACGGAAATTATCTTAGAGGAAAATCAAAAGTTAAGCCTTCAAGTAGAACAAATGTTAGGTATGACGGCTTTGGAACGAGGAGAAATCCCTTTGCAAAAAGTAATCGTCGATTTTCACCAGTTAACGACAATCGCCTTAAAACCTATTCGCTTGCAAATCGAAGATAAAAAAGGACGTTTAGACCTTCGTTTAGAAGCTAAAAATGCAATGATTTTAGCTGACAAAATACACCTTACCAATGTATTTAATTGCTTAATAAATAATGCCATCAAATATTCTCCCACAACTATAACACTCTCTATTCAAACCAGTAATATTGGTTCCAATTTATGCCTCAAAGTTACGGATAAAGGGATTGGAATTGCTCCTCAATATCAGAAAAAAGTCTTTGATAAATTTTTTAGAGTACCAACAGGTAATTTACATCCAGTAAAGGGCTTCGGGATTGGACTAACCTATCTTAAAAGCATTGTTGAACTACATGATGGAAGTATTGAGTTGCAAAGTAAAATAGGGAAAGGAACCACCTTTATAATTACTTTACCTACTATTAATTCTTAAGCCTATGTTTAAAATATTACTTGCAGAGGATGACCTTAATTTAGGTATCCTTTTAATGGACTATTTAGAGACCGAAAACTTTGCTGTCAAACTCTGTAAAGATGGTGCCAAAGCATTAAAAATGTTCCAAGAACAACACTACGATTTGTGTTTGTTAGATGTGATGATGCCTGAACTAGATGGTTTTGCCTTAGCAAAAGAAATTAGAAAAAAAGATCCTAAAATTCCCATTGTATTTATTACCGCAAAATCCTTGAAGGAAGATAAACTAAAAGGCTATAATTTGGGGGCAGATGATTACATTACCAAACCTTTTGACGAGGAAGAGTTGCTTTGGAAAATTAAAGCACTCATTCGTAGAATTCCTCCAAATATTGCCCAAGATCAACTTCCAACTATTAAGGTAGGAAAATATAACTTTGATCCACATAACCAATCTTTGGTTATCAATGGTAAAACAAAGCGTATGACAGAAAAGGAAAGTAACATCCTACAATACCTCTGTTCTCACAAAAACAACCTAATCAAACGAGAAGATATGTTGGTCGCACTTTGGGGAGAAAATGATTACTTTTTAGGGCGAAGTCTAGATGTTTTTATTACTAAAATTAGAAAATACCTAAAAAGCGACACCAATTTAAATATTGAGAATGTTTTTGGTGTTGGGTTCATTTTTAATGTTCCTTTAGAAGATAAAGGTTAAGAAAGTGTTTCATCAATAAAAAAGGCATTAACTTTGTGGGTGAATTTGTAAGGATCGTTCTTTAACAAACGAAGTTCACGTAAGTAAATCGTGTGGAATTTTTAATTCAAAGGTAACTCTTAACTGATTTTTAGATTTTAGAACCCCTCCCTTCAAGTAAATTGAAGGTTCAAAACAAGCTTTGTTGGAGACTTGCAAATTTGTCAAAGAACGATTAATCTTATTAAGTCCTACTCCCATTATCAAACGTACTTTTAGCTTTCTAATTTAATTCCACCTTATGCATAGAGTCATTTTTTTACTGTTGCTTTGTACGTTCCCCACCTTTCTTTTTGCACAACAATCTCGCGCTTCTACCCAAGAAGATTGGATTGTTTTATTAGAATCAAAATCAAGCATTGAAACACTTTTAGCAGATTTTGGAGCAACACTACAGTACAAAAAGGAGCTTTCCAAACACTTAAACATTCATTTGTTATCTAGCAATACTGCTGTATCAACCCTCAAAAAGTTGCAGCAACATCCTACAGTGAAATTTGCTCAAAAAGATGCTCTTATCACTTGGAGAAATACTCCAAATGATGTTCTATATGATACACAATGGGCTTTGGATACCATTAAAATAGAACAGGCTTGGCAATATACAACAGGAGGTCTAACAGCACATGGAGATTCTATTGTTTGTGCTGTCGTTGATCGCTCATTTTACGTTCCTCATGAAGATTTAAAGGATAATATTTGGCGCAATCGAGCAGAAATCCCCAACAATCAGATAGATGATGACGGCAATGGATTTGTAGACGATTATATGGGTTGGCAATTGGTTTTTAATACCGATCGTCACGACTATGGCAACATCAATAACCACGGCACCTCTATTCTAGGCATTATTGGGGCAAAAGGCAATAACAATCTAGGAACGACAGGAATTAATTGGGATATAAAATTAATGCTTCTAAGTGCCCATACGGCCAGTGAAATTACCAAAGTTTCCAATATTATCGAAGGCTATTCTTATGCTTTGGATATGCGTCGAACTTACAATCAATCCAATGGTCAAAAAGGAGCTTTTGTGGTAAGCACCAATTCTTCTTGGGGAATTGATTTTGCTTGGGCAGAGAATCATCCTATTTGGTGTGCTCTATACGACTCCTTAGGCGCTGTTGGTATTTTAAGTGTCGCAGCAACAACCAATACAGACAACAATGTTGATCGTACAGGAGATATGCCTTGTACTTGTAGTTCAGAATATTTGTTGGGGGTAAGTGAGAGTTCTAGAGACGATCGACGGAATGCAGGATATGGGCAAACACATATTGATCTTTTTGCACCAGCCGAAAGCAAAAGTACACGGTGGAGTGATCGTTATGGTGACTTTGGTGGAACTTCTGGCGCTGCCCCCCATGTTACTGGCGCAATTGCTTTATTATATGCTTATCCAAATCCCAATTGGGCTGCAATGATTAAAGAATCGCCCCAACAGGCCGCTTTGTTAGTAAAATCTATCCTTTTAAACAGTGTTGATAAAAAAACGACGTTCAAGCAATCTGTTTCAGGAGGGCGTCTTAATTTGGGTAGGGCGATGAAAGAGTTGGCTGATTATTTTTCTATCCCTCAGGAAGTCAATTTATTGGCTGTTTATCCCTCTCCTACTTCCAAAACACTAAGTATCAAAGCTGCCTTAACAGAAGAAGGCACTTACCCTGTACGAGTTTATGATACGGCAGGCAAACTCATTGCCCTCTGGTCTATCCAAATCAATGCTCCAACAACTCGCTATTGGGATTTTGAGGTCGGTCATTTGGCTAGAGGAATGTATGTGGTAGAATTAGAAACCTCTACGGCTAAATTCGTAGAGAAATTTGTTAAGTATTAAAATCGTTCTACCAAGACCTTTTGATCTGCTGTTCTTGCTCTTATAGTTCCTCCTTCTTCCAGTACATCAGGTAATGAGAGTTGAAATTGTTGTTGATGTTCTTTTTGAGTTGCTATTCTTGTTCCTAATACATTGTACAAGTCTATTTCTACTGGATATTGGTTTGGTTTTAAATTAAATTCTATCTCAAGGCTAGGTAAGTTGGTCGCTTTTTTAGCTATAAACATCCATGCGTCTATCGTGTTTTTTAGCTCCACTTTGAAGGAATTTGTAAGAACACTTGTTCCATCTTTGTACAATTGTTTCAACCGATAGTAGATTATTTTGCTAGATGGAAAATGATCGACATAACTGTAATGTTTTAAAATGCCTTCCATATCATCCTCTATTTTTGTTATGGATTCAAAGTTTGAATTATCCAAAGATTTTTCAATAACAAAGGTTTTTATTTTGGAATTTTCCTTAATAGACCAATATATCAACACGCCGTTCTTAGTCTCTTTAGCCTTAAATATCATACGTTCGTGGCTGTATTCTTTTTCTTTTGCTTCTATTTCTACAGACCTTACTTCTCTTGTCATGTAGTGAACAGGATAAGCATTTTTTATCTTCTCTTTTTCTACTAATAGGTTGGATTTACGTCTTATTTCTTGACAGGAAATACTAAATAACAAGCCAAGTAGCAACAGAACAAATAACTTCATAACTAGATCATTTTTAATTCATTAAAAATAAAAACCTATATTTTACTTAAAGTTACGATAGGTATATTAGTTATACATTAAGTGGATATGAAGTTTAAGGATTGGTCTCTTTAAATTTACAATACTTCCATTTATTTATCTTATAAATGTGACCAATGCACTGATTGATACTCTATCATGTAGAGCTCTTATCTTTCATGCAAATATACTAACTATGATTTATGTCACCTTATTGGCAATTGTTTTAATACTACTCTATATTGTCTAGAAGTACTCAACAAGAAACAAAAACAACCTAGCAACCAACAAACTACTTTAGAAACTTTGTATTGGGTTATTTTGGCTTTGAGTTTTTCTGGAATTCTTTATTGGGCTTACAACTCTGATATTGTTGATAATCCTAATAATTAATAATGAGATAACATTATTAATTAGTAAGTTGTGTGCTTGTTTTACAATCACTACTGTCAAACTAAGCAGGTGTCATGTCCTTAAATAAAAAAAATGCCTTTTACCAACAATTATCTGATGTTGAAATTGTTACATTTATTACCAAAGAACAAAAAACAGATTTATTTGAACTATTATATGACCGCTACGCTCCAATAATTTATCGAAAATGTGTGAGTTTAACAAAAGATCAAAATACAGCAAAGGATTTAATGCATGATATTATGATTAAAATATTCTTAAACATAGCACAGTTTGAAGGTCGTAGTAATTTTTCATTGTGGGTCAATACCATTTCTTACAATCACTGTATGCAGTATTTTAAATTAAAAAAACGACTCCTCATTTCCTCAGAAGAGTTAAATACTTACGAAAATGTTGCCATACAGGATATAGAAGAAGAGCATCAAGAATTACAGCAAATAAAATCCAAGCAATTGAACATTTTATTAGAAAAGTTAAAATCAGAATACCGACTTATTTTAGTCATGCGCTACTTTTCGGATATGTCTGTCAAAGAAATTGCCGAGAGTTTAGAAATTGGAGAAAGTGCGGTTAAGATGCGCCTCAAAAGAGGTCGAACCAAACTTGCTGAATTATTTAACCAATTGAATCAAGATTCTTAAATTTTAATAAGCATGAAAGATACTTTTAGAAAATTACATGAAGGTAAAGCTCCTCCTCCAGAAGCAAAAAGAGCGATCTTGGATGAAATACACACTTATGAAATGCTCTCAGATATTGTGGAACTTTTTACTGGAAATTTTATCCGTGCGGAACTTGATATGTTTAGTATTCCTGAAGCTGCTCAAAAAAAAGAAAATAAAAATAGATAAAAGTGTGACCTTTTAAAAAAAGTGTCCTCTCTACTACAGATAACAAAATTAAGACAATAATATGTTACAGAATTTGACAACAATATTTTATCAATCCTTAAGTGCTTTTGGGCAGGTTTTTATGGGAGGACTTCCCAATGTTCTTGGAGCAATTGTGATTTTAATTCTTGGATGGTTAATTAGCAAAGGAATTGCCTCTGTTTTAGATAAAATATTGCTGGGGTTTAAGTTTGATGCCTTGGCAACAAAATTAAAGGTTGTAGAACTGCTAGAACGAGGGAATATTGAATCGCCTCCTAGCAAAATTATCAGTCAGTTTGTCTATTGGATTTTGCTCTTGTTGGTATTTATTACGGCTTCAGATATTTTAGGCTGGAAATCCGTTTCAGACGAAATATCAAAATTAATTAGTTATTTGCCAACTTTATTCTCTGCGGTTATACTATTCATCTTAGGGAGTTTTATTGCGGGTTTTGTTCGAGATATAATAAGAAGTACAACTGCTTCTTTGGGTATTCGTGCAGGACGATTGATTAGTCAATTTATCTTTTATTTATTAATTATTATTGTCACTTTAACTGCTTTGAAACAAGCAGGAATAGATACGACAATTATTACGTCTAATTTATTGTTAATCTTAGGTGCCATGTTGGCTTCCTTATCTATTTCTTATGCTTTTGCATCTAGAGATATTTTGACCAATATTTTAGCCATCTTTTTTAGTCGAAGAACGTTTCAAGAAGGGCAAATAGTAGAAATTGACGGTATAAGAGGAGAAATTATACAAATACAAAACATTTCAATTATCATAAGGGATGAAAACAATGGAAAAATTGTTATTCCTGCACAGGAATTTGTCACTAAAAAGGTAAAAATTATTGACTAATTTTTAAAACTGATTCTTATTATTTTTCAAAATTTTCACCTATTCCTTAAAAGGATAAAAACATTCTAGTCTCTTAACTTTTATCGTTCTTTGACAAATTGTGTGGTAATACTTAAAAGTATGCTTCAAGTTTAACTATTTTAGATATTAGATAAAATCTTAAAAATTAGTTAAGAGCTACCTGTAATTGAAAACTCCACACGATTTACTTACGTGAACTTCGTTTGCAAAAGAACCACTTTTATTATTCATTTTTTATAAAAACCTAATTATTAGTTTTAACTAATATAGGCATCCTATTGCCTTATCTAAAGCTTTTAAAATTTTTAAATACACCAACAATGAAAACACTAGTATCTATTTTTATCTTATTTACAATTGCTTACACTACTACCCTTGCCCAAACAGATTTTGAGTTCAAAGTCTTAGAAGAAAATCGTTCGATGACCAAGGGAAATGCCAATGCTTTGATTGTTAACTTACCCAATACCTCTTACAAACAGGTCAACAAACTTTGGAATAAATATTTGAAAAACTTTAAAGGAAAAACAAAATACAATCGTAAGATAAATGAGTATTTTTCTGATAATGCAGAAATTAAAGAGATGAGTGAAAATGCGGTAGACATTACTTCTAAAGTTTATGACAATGGCGCAGAAGGAACTACTGTTGCAGTTTGGTTCAATTTAGGAGTTACCTATTTGTCTGCTGAAAAATATCCTGAACGTTATCCTTCTGGTGAGAAAATTCTAAAAGACTTTAGCTTGCTAGTTTCAGCGGATATGATTGCAGCGCAACTCAAAGAAGAAGAAAAGAGGTTAGAAAACATGAATGATACATTAACCTCTTTGGAAAAAATGAAAATACAGTCAGAAAATAATATCAGTAAACAAAAAGATATTATCACAAAAGCAGAAGCTAGTATTGTTCAATCTGAAAAAGACATTGAAGATAATTTAGATAATCAAGGTAAACAAAAGTTGAACATCAAAGAACAAGAAAAAGTAATTGAAACCATCAAACGCAAACTAAAAGCAGTTCAAAAGTAAAACGTATAAAAAGAGGTTTCTTTACTATCAAAACGCTAATTCGGGGTGAGTGCTCTTTTTATAAGACACTCATTCTTTTCAAATTAGTAATTATTTTTGAGTAGTGAGCTAAAATTATTGATAGCTCGTCTAATGAGCTAAAAATAGATAGATGGTTTAAACAATCTTGCGTTTGGCTTTATCTTTGGTCCTGTACACAGTAATTATTTATAACTCATAAGTTCGTGTTTTTTCTCCTCTACACAGAAGACTTTATCTAAAGATGAAATTAAAGACTACTAAACAAACAAAGCTCTTATAAATTTGTTGAGTAAGTTTAAGAACGAAAAGTCAAAAAGGTCTAAACATATAATTGGATAGTTGCATGATTTAGGAAATAATCCATATCCTGTTATTAGGTTGAATTACTAGATTAATATGAAACAAATAGTTTAGTAGCTAAACAACCTAAAACTTAAGCATATTCTATTTTTTTTATTATCTTCCAAAATGTCTTAAGGCATATTTTCAACTCTTATTACGCAAATAAGTAATGAGACTGTTGAAACCTAAAATATGATTTAATAAATCGACTTAAATATTTAATGAAGAAGGCTTTATTTTGAATATCAAGCAACCATATAACAAGCATTAGACATTCAAAATCAATCCTTAGGAATGAGAAATAAATAAGGTGAACAAGTATTGTTAAATATTTTTGAGGATGAAAGTTTTAAAAAATGAGTAGTGTAACGGGTTACACGTCCGATTTTTTTGAAATTTTCAGACCAAAAA
>Ga0114952_1001506_pt1 | contig 19643 bp, 19 predicted proteins | sample SidtaG_2_FD_87303 | JGI IMG/M metagenome (GOLD analysis project Ga0114952, IMG submission 87303) | Marine algal microbial communities from Sidmouth, United Kingdom - Sidmouth_Asex2 metaG | ecosystem: Host-associated > Algae > Red algae > Unclassified | place: Sidmouth, United Kingdom | collected...
GATATTTTTAAGAATCTTGATCGCTTCGTTTATGTGTGGACCCTTATTTAGCATAACGCATTCTGCTCTGGCGCCTTGTGCAGCATCACTAATTTCGGCTCGAGTGGGCATACCAGTTTTTGCTAGATTTTCTAGTACTTGAGTCGCCCAGATGACTGGTACATGAGCAGCCTCACACAACCATAAGATCTGATTCTGGACTTCAGAAATTCTCTCAAATCCAATTTCCACGGCTAGATCTCCCCTTGCGATCATGACCCCGATCTTATTTCTTATCATCCCTTCAAATAATATCTCTGGTAAGTTTTCAAAAGCCTCTTTATTTTCTATTTTAAATACTACCCCAATATCAGGAGCATTGATCTTATCTAGTTCCTCATATAATTTCTTTACATCAGAGCCAGACCTTACAAAGGAATATCCCACCATATCCGCGTGCTTACAAATGAAAGGAAGATTTTCAATATCCTTTTCGGTCAAAGCCGGAAGATTAAGCACAGTATCTGGAAGATTTATTCCCTTATGGGAAGAAATTTTTGTTTTATAGCACGCTGTAATAACAATTTCTAAAGAGTCCTCTTTTTTATCAACTACACGGGATTTTATCATTCCATCATCAAATAAGACCACATCCCCGACTTTGGCATCGTCAATAATTTGATGAAGTAAGACGCCTACCTCTGCCTTGACAATTTGTTCATTATGACTACCGAATTTAGATTTTTTTCCTAGTGTTTCTTTTTTGGTAAGGATAATATGCTCCCCTACTTTGATGGAAATACTATTTTTCACCTTACCCTTAGCACTGAGAATCTCAATAGAAGAGGTTCTTATTTTCGGACCAGATAAATCCATGTAAATTTTTACTTCTTGATTCGTTTCTGCCTCAACTTCATTAATTATTGAAATCATTTTGCCCCATATTTCAATGTCTCCATGGCTTAAATTTATTCTTGCTATCTCCATGCCACTCAGTACCATGTCTCTAATGATATCCTTGTCCTCTGCAGCTTCATTGGGAAGGGTGACCATTATCTCCGTAAAATGTTTTTTTGCTTTCTCATTAAATAATTTGTTTGCATGCTTTTTTAAAAGCTTCTTACTTTTCTTATAACCAATAATTTCTAGATCGAGCTTATAATCAAAAGCTATATTTTGAATAAGTCTTAAATTCTTTACTACATAATAAATATTGCTGAGCACATAACCCTCTGCAGATCTTATGGAAGAGATTCCAAGGTCTGAGAGACTGTCGTGATATTTTCTAAGATCAAAACTCCTTAAAAGTAAATACCTGTACAAATTTTTTGCGCTTAGCTTATAATCCTTATGAACTTTAGAAACTTTCTTGTTGATCTCTTGCTCCTTGTCTACAATATGTTCTAGTACACTTGTCAATTCCTTATCAATATTCTTTATTTTCATTTTACTTTTTTTCTCTTTATGTAATACAAGCTATTGTTTTATGATCAATTCCTAGATGAAGCATTCTGATTCCAGATTGGTTTATACGGTTTATGCCTTTGCCAATTGCATCCACTTTTAATTCATGTATATGGTTGGTTGTATATTCAAGTATTTTTGTCTTTCTATGTTTTTTATTTACGCAATATACGCTTATGCGATGTTAAAATAAACTATCAAATTGATGGTCATTTAATTTTATTCTTTTTCTAAAAACATAAGTTATCGTTTTTATCTATGAGATAAATAACATACGTAGAATAGAATGAATATAGACAAGGTGAGAGGAAGGCGTTTAGCCATAGCTAAGCGACAGACGATCAACGAAGTATAAATTCAGTATATTCGATTAAGAAAATTTTCAATTTTCTGCTTAGCCAAGAATGTAGCAAATAGAGATTCCCTTAAGTAAATCAGTAGTATTAATGTGATCTTGAACCGCATCAAAATTATCTTTTTTAAGTAGGAATAACCTATCAATTGAATGTCTTTAATCCGGTAAACCTTTGATAAATAAATACAGCATAAAAAAATAACTGTATAAATTAGTAATGCTTATTTTTGAAAATATGAACTAAACCTACTATATTTAGAGCAATGGCATCGTTATTACACAATTAGGAGTGACTCATGATCCCATGATACAATTAGGTCAATTACGGTTACCTCATTAATCATTAAACGAAAAAATTAATATGAATGCATTTGATTATTACAAGAAAGGATTCACAGAGAAATATGCTGATTTTTCTGGAAGGGCAAGAAGAAGTGAGTACTGGTACTTCATATTATTTAATATACTAGCAACGGCAGTTACAATGGGAATTGATGCCTTATATGGATATCCTATATTATATGGTTTATATACATTAGCAGCAATAGTACCTAGTTTGGCAGTGGCCGTAAGAAGATTACATGACACCAATAAAAGTGGTTGGTTCCTACTAATTTCCTTCATTCCATTAATAGGAGGAATCCTTTTGCTTGTGTGGTTTGTAAAAGACAGTGACGAAGGAATTAATGAATATGGACCAAATCCAAAAGGCTTATTAGCAATGGATGATGGAATTATAGATCATTTGGTGGAATAGTATAGAGGGGAAGTTTATAATGCTTTGATGCCATTGAATCATGTGGGCTTTATTTAACTGACCTTTCTAGATCTTCTCTAGATTTTCGAAGAGCTGTTCATGTTATTTTTTAAAAGTACTTTTTAAAATAGATTGGTTTGGCAAAGGGGTATTAATAATTATTTCTTAGTCAATCATGGTTTTTTCGTCGTCTTACTTTAAGGCGAATTTTATCTCAATCCTACTTAATGTCTATAAGATCTGGCTCGTTCAGGTTATACGTCAGAACCGTTCCGTCACCTAGTCCACTTACGTAAAGTATATTGTTTATGATTTTGATATCTTTTGCAAAGAAGTTTAGATCATCAGAGGTTAATGCTATAAAAGCTGGGATTAAAGATATTACGGAATTAATCTTTAGACTTTTTATCATGATATAAAATGTTATATTGACCGTTGGAAAAGAGCTAAAAAAGTTAAAAATATGGTACCTCAAATTCGTTCTGGTATCATCTCATATTCTTAATTCAAAAACAAAACCAACATCATGGAAACCTTAATAGAAATTATCATTACTGCTACAGCTTTCTTTGCAGGAGCTAAATTACTTTCAGGGGTATATGTCGAAAACTTTATGCAAGCGATCATTATAGCAATTGCCATAGGAGTTTTGAACTTCTTTCTTGGCACTTTACTCAAAATCGTTACACTGGGCGTATTGTCTCTAGGGATTTTCACTTTATTATTAGATGCGATTTTGATCCAAGTCGCTGACTTCTTTCTCAAAGATTTTAGAGTGAAAAACTTTTGGTGGGCATTGGGATTGGCGGCAGTTGTTTCATTAGTGAGCGGATTATTGAACTGGGTTTTTTAAATTAATATGAGAACGTGATCGGTGATATATACTTCATTAAGTTGCCTATTGGTAATAAAATATATAAATGAAAAAATACGAGATCATAATAAAAGGTGCAGGAAGTGCCTATTAATGTACCGCTGGGATTGCAAACACAATTAGTCTCAAGGCTTTTATAATTGAAACCGACAAAAAGAATTTTGGAGAAGATCGCAATATTTACAGTTGTGCTCGTAGCGTAGCCATGATCTAAGTAGGCAAATTGTTTCATGCAACAAGAATGTCTGTTCTTTTTAAATAAATTGGCTTAGTGGTTTCCAAATAATTAGAATCCAAAATAATCTATAATTTTTTTTTTCCAATCTGAACAATATCGCTGTAAAATCTTTTTACTATAAAATGATCAAATTCATTTATAATAAATTAATTAAAAATAAAACCGAATAATTATGAAAAATTCAAATGCAATTGAAGCACTAAATGATTTATCGGCAAGAACTTATGATGCCGAAGCAGGCTACAAAGACGCTGCTGAAAACGTTTCCAATCCAAAATTAAAAACTCTTTTTAAGGCCAATGCTGAACAACGTTATACCTTTGGCCATGAGATAAAAGATTGTATTTCAAAACTGGGCGGGACCCCACAAAAAGGTGGAACCTTAGAGGGTAAAGCACATCAAGTTTGGATGGACGTCAAAAGTGCAATTACTACAAATGATGACGCTGCTGTATTAAAAGAAGTTAATCGTGGAGAAGAATATGCACTAGAAGCATATGAGAATGCCTTAGAGAATATTGAGGTAGGAACACCAGAGTACGATCAAATTGTAGCTCAAAGAAATCAAGTGAGGAGTATCTATGAACGTACGCAAAACTTAGAATCAATTTTTGATGCCTAATATTTGTTTACTTATGAACAAAAAAAAGCTTGAAAACTAATTATATATTTTTTAACAATAAAAATTTAATAATATGTTACGTTATGCAATATGGTTTATAGTTATAGCATTGATCGCAGGCGTCTTAGGATTCGGAGGAATTGCTGGGGCAGCTTCTGGAATTGCACAAATTGTCTTTTATATATTCCTAGTACTACTAGCAATTTCATTGGTTCAGAAGCTACTATCAAAAACATAGTAAAAACCTGATCAACAATATTAAATATAAGCTATAGAAAAATTCCAATTAGATAAAGCTGATTAGTCTAACAACAAATAATACCTGCCTTAACCGGCGGGTATTTTTTTTCTACACAGAATTAACTACTCGATTAATTCCTAATAGTACAATCTAAAAAATTATACTACCCATACAACAACCATGTACATCAACTGTTTGACCATAGGTTACTATTCAATTAATTAAATTTTACAAACTTTAATTTTCAATCAATTTATTTTTTTGGTGTTAAACCTGCTCGCTTTTATTAGGTCAATCTTCTTTTGTATCTAAGTGTTCTTCTTTGTTCGACTTAATGATGCGATTTATTGATCGAGTCCACTTTTTATAAATTTCTACAGGATCTGGATAATCAATTTTTTTCTTAGCCTCTTCTTCTAATAACCACGGCGCCAGAACTATTGGTCCCTCGATCAATTTCAATTCAGGCAACCATGTTTTCACGTACTCTCCTTTCTTATCATATTTTAAACTTTGATGAACTGGATTGGTATACCATATTTCTGTTGCTTGAGTATTCCAATTCATCCAGTTACTACATACATCATAATCCAAAAGTTGGGTTTCAAACCATGCCGCTCCCCAACGCCAGTCAATTTTGTAATCACGTGTGAGAAAACTAGCGCAATTGACTCGACCTCTATTGGACATAAATCCTGTTTTATCCAATTGACGCATATGTGCATCCACAAAAGGAATACCTGTTTTTCCAAACCTCCACCGATCAAATAGATCTTTGTCATAACTCCATTCCACCGCTCGACTTTTTATTCCGCCTTCAGCGAAAATTTTATTACCATGGCGGAGCGCAGAGTATTTAAAATAATCTCGCCATACTACTTCGAAAATCAACCACCATGTACTTATATTTTTTTTTACTTCTTTCTCATAACGTTTCACTTCCCAATAGATCTTACGTGGCGACAAACTTCCCAGTGCCATCCAAGGAGAAAACTTAGAACTATAATCCATCCCCAAGGAACGGTTACGAGTCCAACGATAGCTTGTCAGTTGTTCTGTGCCGAAGGTATAATGCTGTAATCGAGCAAGTGCAGCACGCTCACCTCCATTGAATGTCTGCTCAGTATCTACAATTTCATTTTTGGTGAAACCCAATTCTTCAGGAGTTGGAAGAATCCCCCAATCTCGAAATTCTACACAATCGGAAAGATCAGATGGCATTGGAAAGAGTGGACGCACATTTGCTTTTTTTGTCAAATTTAATCGGAATGCTTTGGAGGTCAGCGGAGTTTTTTCGGGTGGAAAAGGTGAGTCCTCAATATGGTACAACGTTTTGCCCCAAACAGAATGAAGCGTGCAATTTTTGGGGATTTTGTTTTTTAGCGCATCTTCTACCCTTACTTCTTCACTCGCTATTTCTTTTTGAAAATATATGCATTCGGCCTTTAACTTCTTAGCAAGATCAGATAAAATGACTTCCGGTTTGCCTTTTAGAATCATCAATCGGCCTCCCAACTGCTCTATACTTTTTCTTAATTCAAGAAGTGTTTCGCATAAAAAGGCATACCGCAGATAACCAGTTTTCTTAAACCCTATTTTTAATTCGACAAATTGTCTTGGATCAAATATATAAACCATCAAGAATGGCTTTCCTTTTGATAATGTAAGGTGTAAGCATTCGTTGTCGTGCAGTCGAAGGTCGTTTCTCAGCCAATATATGGTAGTCATAAGTTTATCTTAAGTCCATTCAATCACGATGATGACGGTGTAGTCTATTTATTTTCTCTCTACTTCACTTTCTAATTTTAAGACCATATCACCGTCTTCTTGTTCAATATAAAGTGCTTTATCATCCTCGCTTCCGTTACGAGTTACATCACTTCCTTTAATGGTCTTGGAAATCTTTTTTGTAAAAGTTTCCTTTACTTTGCCCTCTGCAGTGCCTGTACCCCATTTCCACTTTACGATTGTTCCTTCTCGAATCATGTTAATATTTTTAAAAACCGTTGGTAATAATTTTTTAAACAAATATGTCGAATCTGCCAGCAAGTTAATCCGTCATGAACAGATGTAACATTGTATCTTCATATACAAAGTACGTAATATTTAAAACATATGATTTAATTTAGAAGTTTAAATCAAGCATCATCTTTATTAACGTTTTTTTTATTGGAAGGCTCAATTTTACCCGAAGACTTCTCTTCTTTCAATCTTGCTTTCCAGGCAGGAGTTGCAGATTCTTCATCTTTACCCTCTGGCCATCCCTCTCTTTGCTTTGAACGATCACCATCTGCTGCATCGGTTTGATCATGATTGAGCAGAACTTTAGTTTCGTAAGGCATATCAATTTTTGCACTATCCAAAGATTTTTTCATCGTATGAACCACTTTAACCATTGTTCTTACAACCTCAGACCTTTGACTTTTAGTCCACCAACGAACGCGTAAAGTCACCCAACTTGCTGCTAGATCCCAAGGTAAAACTTCTACACCTTTTTCTTTGTCTACTCCTTCCACCTGAACAATTGCCTTTTCCAAAACCTCAATGGCTTCATCCATATCATCACCATAACCAATGCCAATGTCATATTGAGACCGACGTAGATCGTAAGCTGTATTCACGGTCAAGGCGTTGGTATAGATTTGATTATTAGGGACAACGATCCGCTCCCCAGAATAGGTCCGGATCAAGGTTGCTCTTGTTTCTATTTGTTCAACAGTTCCTTCATAACCATTTACTATAATTTGATCTCTAACTTCAAAAGGTTGACGGAGGAGTATCAACAGGCCTGCCAACCAATTTTGTAAAATATCTTTAAAGGCGAATCCAATCGCTACTGAAGATACGCCTAGCCCGGCTATTAGATCTCCAGGATCTAAACTAGGAACTATTACCGTCAATCCTAGCACAAAACCAGTAATAAATATCGCGTATTTTGCAAAGGCTCCCAACATCGCGCCCAGATTTGCCCGGTCTCTACGCGCGGCGGTTCTCTCCACTAATCTTCCTACAAATTTGCCAACGAAATAAGCGATGATCATTAAAACTATGGCGATGGCAATATTTGGAAGCAACCGTATAAATCCATCTACCCAACTATCTAACTTTTCTAATATCATTCCTGCATCTACGTCTATTGATTGAGGAGCATCTTTGACCTGACCGGCCTGATTATTTTGATCTTGGAAGTACATGATATAAGTTTTGTTTTGTGTTTTTATCTAAAAGAATAAATATACATATTTAGTACTCCTTATTAAATTAAATTTTTGCAAAGTATCTATTGTTATTATCAAACCGTAAATATGTAATTTTGAAATTATTTCGTCTTTAGATGATCTTGAACTTGGCAACAATGTACACTTCAATCTTAAATTATAGGGGTCTAAAATTCTTATTGTCCTAAGCAGTAAATTCTTGTGTATAGCTAAGTTCAAAGTAATTTTCATCTTTTTTACTTTTGAAGTATCCATGCATCTTGAGGCGTGTAACTTTGATTTTCTGATGAATGAACTATTTTATCAAGAACTCGGATTCCGTTTTGCTCGAAAAGGGCATTTAAAAATTTATCAGGATGAAATGCTGAATATGTTCTGTGACCTTCTTTCACATTGCCTCGGACGATTAATTCTCCTTTGTCAAACCTCTTTCCCTCGTCTTCAGAAAGCTTCTTTTTAAAATTATCTCCTTGAGTTGTTATAAAAATTATTCCTTTTGGTTTCAATACTCTGCTTAATTCTTGCAACCAATTGAAATGCATTTCTTTAGACAAATGTGTGAATATTGATATTCCATAAATCGCGTCAAAATAATTATTCCTGTAAGGAAGTTCTGCTTGCAAATTATTATGATTGAATGCTACATTTCTGATATTTTGCTTACACCAATTTATGGATTCGGCGTTGTAATCAGTGCCATAAAATTTAGTATTACTTTTTAGGATTTCGGGCATATGTCTTATTACTCTCCCTGGTCCGCAACCCCAATCCAAAATCTTTTCATTATCAAGGTCTTTATGTTTTATGATTTTTTCTAAAACCCATTCTGCCGTATCTTTTCCTCCAAAATAATACTTACTATAATTCATTTGAAATGACTCATACATTAAGTAATCAGGAGGTAAAGAAACATTTGGATTCTTAGTTTTAAATTCTCTATTTGCTTTCTCATTTTTACTTTTTTCAAGTCTGAATCTTAATTTATCAAGGGGATAAAGTAATCCGAATTTTCGTAAAGCATTTGATAGTTGTCCCTTTTTCATTGTTCTTTTCTATATCGATGATCGGCGAATAATAATAGGTGTTAGTATCCGTAAGATACTAACAGATATGCGATATTAGTTCATCTTATTGCGCGTTTCTTTTTATTTGTGGATATTGACTTCTTTAGACGCTTTAGCACTTTTATTCAAAAGTCAAAAAAAGATACGTAGTTTTTCCTACGTTTCTTTTTAAAATTTAAGTTATTCAAAATGTATTGATATATTATTTGATCATCGAGATCTGTCTTTATCTTTTAAGGTATCTTCCATTCCTTAATTTAAGTTTCTACTAGAATCTGCCCTCTAAATTTCGTTTTTATCTTTCGATAATCATAAATATAACTAGCTTTGTTTCCACATATGAATGTTAACCAAGTTGTTACGATGTCCTTTTTTATGTTTGATAAACTATCCTCCAAATGGTGGGCGTTTACACAAATGGGTTACCTACCTTTCAACATCCACAAAATTAATGGTTTGCAATTCATCAAACAATTAGGAAGTGGTGCCGAAAATGGCTTTTCTATAAAACCGAATTTTGGTGTTTATGGCCTCTTGGCAACTTGGGATAACAGAGAAGCTGCCGACAATTTTTTTATGGAAAATAAAGCATTTTTAAAGTATAAAGACCGTTCTTCTCAATCTTGGACTGTCTTTATGAAAACGTCTAAAGTTCATGGCCAATGGTCGGGTGTAACTCCTTTTTTTGAAAATGCTGTTTACAATGAAAATGATGTGGTAGCCATAATTACGAGGGCCACCATTTATCCAAAACATTTGTTGGCATTTTGGAAAGAAGTACCAATCGTTAGTCAAAATATCAAGGAAAGGGATGGACTCATTTTTTCTATCGGAATTGGAGAATGGCCAATTTTTATGCAGGCAACTTTTTCTTTATGGGAAAATTCGAAGTACATGATGGACTATGCTTACAATAGTAAATATCATCAAGAAGTTATAAAGAAAACGAGGCAACGGGGGTGGTATAAGGAGGAGATGTTTGTTCGTTTTCAACCTTTTCATAGTGTAGGACAATGGGACAGCGTTTCTCTGGATTTTTAGACTCATTGCTTCAAGTTTGTTGCTATTGGTAAATTTTTTATTTTATTGATCTCAAAAATGTTTTTCAAAACAAAGCGAATTTGATAGCACCTTGTTAATTAAAATGACTCAGCTATCCCTAAATAGAAATTCTGATCAGTGACTTTTCCTAAGCCAAAAGCGTAATCAATTCTTATGTTCAAATTTTCTGATTTAACTATTTTTAAACGCAACCCTGTACCGATAGAGTACTTTAAGTTATCTAGCTGTAAACTGGAAAATTCATTTGTTACGTCTCCGACGCCACCAAAGAATACAAATCCTATGCGTTCTAAGGCTTGCCAACGATATTCTACTTGACTGAACAACGCATAGCGATCTCTAAATCTACCATCTCTAAATCCCCGCATAAGTTCCGGCCCACCTAAGGAAGAAAGTTCCAATATAGGCGTATCTCCCCAACTCAACCTTGTGAAAAATTCTACAGCCAAAACATCATGAGGTCTGTCTTGAAATAGCGTCCAATATTTCCTATAATTAAATTTGGTCAACATGAAGCTGCTTGTACTCCCAAAACTTTCATTATAGATCCCGTGAGTAAATTCTGCAAAGGTTCCTGTGGCAGCATTCAAAACATTGTCCCGACTATCTAAAGTAGCTGCGATTTCAAAACCCGATGAAGTAGATCCTAGAGAATCTCGAAAAATTTCTAATTCTTCATCATCAAGATCCATTTCTAATAGCTTTAGTTTTTTATAGGAATTATATCGCCACCCGCCACCAATAAAAAAGTTTGGGGCGACACGCTTCAGAAGCAAAGGTTCAAAGAGCAAATTGTTAAAAGAAATATCTACTTTGTTTTCATCTTTTGTCTCACTCCCAATTCCAAAATAGGCTATAGGAAACTTTGAAAACCCAAGATTCCCTTTAAGCAAAAAGTTCTCATGCGGAAAGAATATCGTGAACTCTGAGAAAGCGATAAATTGATTTTCTAAAGTGTACTGTATTGATAGCGGAATGTTGGAGGTACGTGTATCTGGACCTGCACCAAGTGGTTTGAATAAGAATTTTGAGCCAATTCCTGCTCCCCAACTTGTACTAGGCTCATAACTAATTATAGGCGCAAAGACCATTTTCGCTTGATTGAAAGTACTGTCTTGTCGCTCAGGTCCGAGATTGAATTCGAAGACGTTGGTTATTTTCTCTATAAATTCCTGGGCTTGCACCGGCTCGCTTAAAAAGCTTAATGACAGGACGAGCAAGAGGTAGCTTAATTTTAATATGTTGAGCTTGGGCACCTAGTATATTTATATTTAGTTTAAACTATTATAATAAGCAATCTTTCCCTATTTGTCAATTCTAATGAACACGCTAAGTTACCCAAATTTTTAAATACCGTTAATAGACCCACTATAATTATCAGTCACCCCTATTAACTTCGCTTCTAAGTATTAAGACATTATCTCCTTCATCTATCTTTATTAAGATTGCCTTAACATCGTTAGAACCGTCTCTTGTTACTTCATTTTTCTTTATGGTCTTTGTCATCGACACCGAGAAAGCGTTTTCAGATTTTACCTTTGGTACATCCTAGTCAAAATACCCGTTTTACTTCTGTTCTTTTCTTATCATTTTTTTATCTGATATTATTATAGTGGACGACGTTAAAATATGTAGACCGATTTTCCTTTTGCCGAATGGGATGGACACATGTGAGTAAATTTTGTTAAGGCAATTCAGATTTCCCATTAAGGAATCCAAAAAGATGACCGCTTGGATAAGAATGGATACAAAGGACCTTTTGCTCAACTCGGAGTCTAAATTCCAAATTGGTATTTGAATTGGCGTTTTAAAGTTTAATAAAATCAACAAGACATAAATCTAGAGTCGTATTACACTTTTCTAGAATACTTCGATCTATGATTATGCTCTAGGTGAATATCCATTTAATAAACATTTTGTTTTACTTTGTGAAATTCTTGGTCTAACAATAAACATTTTGTATATTTGATGTATTGATAATATAAACTCGATTACAAAGGTTTGAACGAACGAATAAAGGAAAAACTCGAAATTCTTTCTGATGCTGCCAAGTACGATGTATCATGCTCTTCTAGTGGTAGTAAACGAAAGAATACTAAAGATGGGATGGGCAATTCTACAGGAATGGGTATTTGTCATACCTATACACAAGATGGTCGCTGTGTCTCTTTACTCAAAATCTTATTGACAAATTATTGCATTTTTGATTGTGCTTATTGCGTTAGCCGAAAGTCCAACGATGTTAAAAGAGCTGCATTTACGGTAAAAGAAGTGGTAGATCTGACCATGAATTTTTATCAACGAAATTACATCGAAGGCCTATTTCTAAGCTCTGGAATTTTTCAAAATCCGGATTATACCATGGAACGCCTAGTGCGTATCGCCAAAGAATTGCGGACGGTTCATAAATTTAATGGTTATATTCATTTAAAGACAATTCCTGGGGCAAGTGAAGAATTGATGGAAGAAGCGGGCTTGTATGCAGACCGCCTGAGTGTAAACATTGAAATGCCTTCAGAATTGAGTCTTAAAAAAGTAGCTCCCGAAAAAGACTTCAAATCTGTCCTTGAACCGATGAGCTTTATCAAAGAAAAAATTACAGCTAATAAGTCGGAACGCAAGAAGAGTAAAAAAGCCCCAATGTTTTCTCCAGGTGGTCAAAGCACACAATTAGTGATTGGCGCCAGTCCTGAAAAAGACCTTGAGGTCTTGACCTTAGCTGATGATCTATACAAGCAAAAATCTTTAAAACGAGTATATTATTCTGGATATATTCCGATCAGTGAAGATAATCGTTTACCAGTCATACACCAACCACCTTTGATACGTGAAAATCGTTTGTACCAAGCCGATTGGCTGATGCGTTTTTATGGTTTTGCTTTAAATGAAATCGTTGATGAAAAACATCCTGATCTTGATCTAACACTTGATCCAAAAGCGGCTTATGCGCTTCGAAATCCTGCTATTTTTCCTATTGATATAAATAAAGCAGACTATGAAATGATCTTAAGAGTACCTGGCATCGGTGTTAAGTCTGCTAAGAAAATTATATCTGCTAGAAAATTTGGGGCACTACGAGAAGGGCACTTACGTAAATTGGGTTTAGCTTGGAAACGAGCAAAGTACTTTATTACATGTGCCGACAAAGATTTTAAGTTTTTGGGTTGGAAACCAGAAGTGATACGACAACAAATCAGTAGCTCTATTTTAACCAAAGCAGCAAATTCAAATCAACTGAGTTTGTTTGCTTAATGCACACAATTTCAAGATATGACACTCACCTATGATGGGACATATAAAGGTTTGTTTTCTGCCATATTTGAGTCCTACCGTTTAGGCATAAAGGTGGCAAAAATAACGCCTATTACAGACTATCAAGAAAATTTATTCGCTGAACCTCTTCACGTAGCCACGAACCTAGCATGGGCCAAAAGAATAAAACAATGCATCCATAAAAAAGGTGGAAACGCTGCCAACCGATTACTATACCGTAGTTTTTTATCTGAACAAAATGACATCGAATTGCTAATTTTTCATTTTATACAAACTGCTATAAAAACACAGCATGATATTACTAATAATTTTCGAGATGAAAAGATTCTGGAGTTGCATAAGATAAATAAAAAAATTGGCCGCGAAGTACATCGAATGCACGCTTTCGTACGTTTTCAAAAAACAAAAGACAACATTTTTACAGCTTTAATTGATCCTGATTTTAATGTCCTACCACTTATTGGTGACCATTTTGAAAAACGGTATCCCGCCATGCAATGGCTGATCTATGATACTAGAAGGCACTATGGAATCTTCTATGATCAAAAGAAAATTGACTTCATCACCTTTGAGGAAAAGGCCCATCACCAGTTAAGACAACTCTCCAAAAACATTCTAACTGCAGACGAATCAGATTATCAAACTTTATGGAAAAGTTATTTTATAAGTGTTAACATTCCCGAACGCAATAATAAAAAATTGCATCTACAACATGTTCCTAAACGGTATTGGAAATATTTGACTGAGAAGTAAAAGGTAAGATCTGCTGATATAACCCAATGACCATATCTTTTTCCCAACTGAGATTGTGATTATTTGGGATTGTATTAATCTTTTTTCCTCATGCAACATATCCCTCTACATAACCGAATAGATGAATAAGAATTCTACCTTGTAGTTTGTTTTATTCAAAAGGAAGCAACCGACGTAGGGCTTTCTACTTACGCAAAGAGCCAAGCTGCAGCTCTTTTATTTCCATCACTAAACGAATGATTCTAATCGCCATTATTGTTAATGATTTTCTTTTATATTAATGCGCTAGCGCTTTTAATAATTCTCTTGCCGCCAATTTGCCAAGCTCATTAGATGCTAGCGGGCTTGATCCCGTGATTAACTTTCTATCAACACATACGGTTTTATCCATTTTCGTATTCATTAAGTTTGCTCCAAGGGATTTTAGTTGCTCACTTAACCCATAAGGCATTTTACCAGGCAAATAGCCAATCATTGGTGTTTGGTTATCAACTGAATCAGGAAATACAGCTAAGTTGTACCCTTTATATAGAAATTTATTATTGTCTAAAGTTGTTGAAAGGAATGCTCCAGGTCCATGACAGAGACTGATGGTGAACAGTTCATTTTCATGTGCCCACCTAAGTATAATATCAACATTCTTATCTTCAGGAATGCCAATCATAGCTCCGTGACCACCGGGAATGAACACAGCTGCGTAACTTTCCCATTGATTAAGAGAATTGCTAATGAAATCTGGAAGGCTTCGAGGATTTTCAAAGTTTGCTTTGTGTTCTTGATAAATAGCATTAACATGATCGTCTTTCTTCGGGAAAGCCCACATTTCAAAAATTGCTGGTTTTCCAGTTGGAGTTGCAATTTCAAATTCGAATCCAGCATTTCTTAAATGAAGCATTGGAAGTAAGGTTTCCACTGGATGATTTCCGGTAGAGAAGAGCTTGCCATTTTTCATTTTTAGATTCTTCTCCTCTGTACAGATTACTAAGATCTTATTTCTCTTACCTCTATATTTTTCGTAGGAGATATTTTCAAAATCTGTTTTATCAGGCACACCCATTTTTAGTGCAAACTTTGAAGGACTAAAAGAGCCATCTGATTCTAGTTTCGGTGCAATACCTAGTAGTTTCTTTAACATGATTTTAGTTTTTAAATATAGTTTACTAATTCATTCATTGGTTTTCTTACCTTTTTAAGATTTACTAACCAATCCTTGTCAGCATCTCTATATCCTATAGGTAGAAGTAAAGTGCTTTTCAGCCCTTTTTCTTCCAAACTCAATATTCCATCTAATGCAGAAGAATCAAATCCTTCCATAGGCGTACTATCTAGACCTTCTGCTGTTGCTTGTGTAATTGCTGACATCAAAGCAATGTATGTTTGACGAGCAGCATGTTCAAAATTTTTCTGAGGATCTTTTCTAGGATAGGTAGATAATAATTGCTGGCGATATTTTTCCCAACCTTCATTTTTAAATCCCCTGATTTCATTGGTAAGATCAAACATGTGATTTATCCGATCTTCGGTATAGTGATGCCATGCGGCAAAAACCAATAGATGAGAGCAATCAGTTACTTGTGATTGATTCCATGCAATCTCTTTGATTTTAGATTTTACAGCTTTATCTGTAATAACGAAAACTTCAAAAGGTTGCAAACCACTAGATGTGGGAGCCAATCTGATCGCCTCTAAAATGTTATCAATTTTCTCTTGAGGGACCACATTACCATTCATGGCTTTAGTGGCGTATCTATTATTTAGTAAATCTATGTAATCCATTGTATCGATTTAGAACACAAAGGTCAGTATTCAGAGTGTAATAAAAATTGATCTATGATAAGAAGTTAGGAATTTGCAATTTCTTTTCTGACTCGGCTTAGACTTTCTGGTGTAATTCCTAAAAAGGAGGCGATTTGATAATTTGGGATTACCTTCTCAAAGAGCTCGTACTCGTCTACAAATTTCTGATACTTTTCCTTTGCTGTTAGCGCCAACATACTTAAAACCCTTTTTTGTAAAGCAGAAATTCTATTCTCCAGACCTTGACGTTGCAGGATCGCAAGTTCTGGGTATTTTGCATATAGGTTCTCAAGATCTTTATGTTCAAATAAGATCACTTTGGAATGAGAGAGACTTTCGATGCTCATAATTGACGCCTCTTTCTTAAACAATGTAATGTAATCACCTATCCACCAATTTTTTATGGCAAACTGCAAGGTGTGCTCTTTTCCATTTTCTGTTTTATAAAAAGAACGCAGGCATCCGCTTGCTACAAAGATTTGAATTTTTCTTTTTGAGTTTTCCAAAAGAAGGAATTCTCCTTTTTCTGCATTCTTGACAATAGAAATTGCTCTCAAATCATTTGTCATTTGGTCTGAAAGAGGGATGCTTCTTTCAATATATTCTATTATTTCTTCCATTCCATTTTGCTTAGCATTGAGCATATGATTTTTTAGTTGAAAGCCTTTTGAACTTTTAATATTTGCATCTATGGTTAATCATGCTTTTGAAACCCAATGATAACACTTTGCCTTGAATGTATGTTGATTTTCAGTTCCAAATATTATTCAAAGAATTAGCTTTTAGAATCTCTGCTGCATCGGGATTGATGTTAGGATTTGTGTCATCGCAATCTTTATCCAATATCATTTTTTTGTGAGTGTTAATTAGCTATGACGCGTCTGAGTAGATGCCGTCTCAGAAAGCGCAGAGATCACAGATATAGCATTGAACTTATTCTAATGAATATTTCCAACTTATCATTCACTTAGTTCTAAATTTAAATCAATCTTTTCATGCAAAATTCTCACGATAATACATTTTGACTTTTCAGCTCGATAAAAAATTAAATGCTTGTTACATTTTAACTTTCTATAATCACCTGTCTTGTAGTAGAAAATTGATCCAATTTCAGGATTTGTAGAAATGCTTGTAAAATGATCTTGAAAATCATCTTGATTGCTCCCCCAGTTATTAAATACACCTAGATTTCTTATCCTGATTCGTTTCTAATTAAAACTTATTATTATGAATCAGAAAAAAGGCTCACCGCCTAATGCAAAAGTACAAAATTCTGATGTGCTTTCCATCACCTTGCCGCTCATTAATCGTATGACGATCAGAGGACTTTCGGACAATTCCATTAGATCTTACAACAGAACTTTCGAACGACTTGTCAGGTATTACTAGGGTAATCTGTGAATTAATCATTCATCAGTTTTACTTCGATTTCTGGATAATATTGATTTAATGCTTTAGTTATGCCTATCACATGTGCTGCACCGACGAACACGATATTCTTGATGTTTGATTCTTCGTTTATTTGCTCTGCAATATTGATTGCCATTCGATAATTTCTTTCATCCCAATATTGTGTTGCATCATCACATGCAGATGAAGGGTTTTGTACATATCTGAATGAACTCAATAAATGAAGACGATCCAATGATTTCATTTTGTTTGTATGCTTTCCAAATTTGCCTAACAGTGCCGGAATGATGGCACTTGTATATTGTTTCTTTCCAATATCTTTATTGATATCATTGTCTCCATTATTTACTCCATCTTCGTTGCAATCCTTCCAAGCTTTGTGATAAGCTTCGTTAGTTTGCTGATCATCCATTGAATGTAAATAGGTTAGGTTTAGTGCTATTGCAAGTTTCGCAGTTAGATCAGCATTCTCGTGCCTCAATGGTTTTAAAGATCCTTCTATACCATATTTACTTAGATACATAAAGTATGTGTAATTAGCGTTGTCTCGTTTCACGAGATAAGTATTTGCCGTAAATAAAAAATCCTCTTGACTGAATTGACTTAGATTTGTAGACATCAATTTATCAAATCGTTCTGGATCAGTAGAGAAGATATTCTTTACTGAATCAGATTTGGCGACAAACTTTGGTGTATCATAGAGTAGACTGACTGTATCATTTGGCATCACATACTCTGTGTAGATAGCTTCAGGATTATATGCTTTCGAATATTTCAATAAAGGTTCATAACTCTTTTTCACTAGTTCTGGTACTGTGTGCATTGTACCTATGATGAGAACTTCTTTTTGTTGAGCTGATATGTTGAGGCTAAATAACAGGGTGAGGGTAAAATAAATAAATTTCATAAGATTGTGATTGTATAGATGTAGTGATAAATTGTTTTGCAAATAGGTATTGTCGTGATTTCTATCTCTCTTTTGAGATGCTATTTAATTTTACAAATGTAATGATATGTAGGAAGACAATGATAGCTGGAGCAAAAGCTGATATTAGTGCAAAAGGGAATTTTGTTAATTCTAGAACATTGATTGAGCTATTAGGATTTGCATTCGCTGTTATAGTGATGAAAATTGCAGATACCACCACTGATAGAATGTCTAGTAGCCCAAAAACATTCCAAGCATAAGCCCATCGAATACTTAGGGTCTTTTTCTTGAATACATAATGTGTTACACAGATGGCTGATATTGCTGTAATTATATCCCCCAATCCTGCTCTTATGGCAAATCCAGTAGGCAATAAGTTGTAGTAACTCATAACTAAGAACCAAGATCCTATTAATCGGAAAATGTGAATATTGATCAGAGTTTCTATTTTTATGGCTCTGAATAATTTCTGATATATTGTGCTTTTTCTTGAGAGTACATACAAGAGGATGCTCAACGGTAGGACCAAGAACAGAATAGGTCTGGGTGGTAACGTATTGCCGTATAGGTACCCATTGATGGATAAAATGGAAGCCAATCCCCATAAACTGATAAAGAACCCAAACACCAAAATTTGAATATTTCTAATCTTATAGGTGTTTAACCCAGCTGATTTACCTGCTGATTCAATAGCAAAGTAATACGTGAGTACAGGTAATGCTAGTGAACATAAGAAGAGTGCGATAAGTATAATTGAGATTGTTGATAGATACATATTCTTATGTTATTGTTGATAAAACAAATGTAGATGGATCGCCAACAAATAAACTTGTCATATGACAAGAATACAATTTTAATTGGCTATTTCTTTTCTGATCCTACTTAGTGAAGTGTCAGTCACGCCGAGGTAAGTAGCTATATGCTTGAGCGAAGCATTGTGAATAATTTCTGGATGTTCTTCGATAAGAGAGATATAACGTTCTTTTGCAGTCATTGATATAATAGCAAGATGACTATTTTTTAGTTCTAAATAGCTACTAGCAAATCTACTTCTTCCGGATTCTCTAAATTTTTCAACTGAGTTGAACAGCATCTGAAAATCAGCATACGATAGTCGCCAGCAGTCACAATCCGTAGTCGCTTGGAAGTTCTCTTGAGTAGGATTTCTCAGCATAAAGGAAGTCCAATCTATCACTATATCAGAATTGGAATAAAATTTCGTAGTTACCTCATTGCCCTCATAATCATATATAAATGACCGTATAAATCCTTTTTCTAAAAAATAATAGTGATTCAGAGTATTACCTTCTCTGAATAGATAGTCATTTTTAGTGAAGCTATCTTTTACGAATAGTTCTAACACCTTTTCCATTTCTTGAGAAGTGAAATTAGCATTTGAGAAAATATGATGTAGTAATGTCTTTTTGTACATTTTTTTGAAGGTTAAATTTGATTTATAAGTACCCCATTGCATGTAACGGCAGTCTGTGAAAAAACCACCTCCCAAATTTACTCAAATTTCATGATTCGTTCTGATGCTTGCATTCAGCTTTGTCAAAATTTTCTAACCCCAGCCAACTCCCATCGCCTCAGCACGAAAACTATCCA
>Ga0114952_1001512_pt1 | contig 19626 bp, 15 predicted proteins | sample SidtaG_2_FD_87303 | JGI IMG/M metagenome (GOLD analysis project Ga0114952, IMG submission 87303) | Marine algal microbial communities from Sidmouth, United Kingdom - Sidmouth_Asex2 metaG | ecosystem: Host-associated > Algae > Red algae > Unclassified | place: Sidmouth, United Kingdom | collected...
CTTCATTCGCCTGCTGTAGCTGTTTTTTAAGATCATCCATATCACTATTTGCATATCGGTAACGCTTTGCTTTGCATAAACGAACACCATCTATAATAGAAGCATGGTTTAATGAGTCAGAAATAATAGCATCATCGGCCGTAAGCAAAGGCTCAAATACACCCCCATTAGCATCAAAGGCAGCAGCATATAAAATAGTATCTTCCGTGCCATAGAAATCAGCGATTTTTTGCTCAAGCTTTTTATGAATATCTTGGGTGCCACAAATAAAGCGTACAGAAGACATTCCGAAACCATGTGAATCCATTGCATCTTTCGCTGCTTGAATAACTTCTGGATGTGAAGAAAGCCCCAAATAATTATTAGCACAAAAATTAATGACTTCTTGACCAGTTGAGATTTTGATAACCGCATCTTGCGGCGAAGTAATGATACGTTCACTTTTGTAAAGACCATCTTCTTTAATCTGATTTAGCTCTGATTGCAGATGCTGTTTTATTTTTCCGTACATGATTTTAACTATTTAGATGAATTCTGGATTTATATGTTCGTTAATATAAACTATGATTTTATTTTCAATTTCATAACCCATTGTTTCAAGAGCATTTGCATAGTCATATACCTGCTCTTTATAGGTACTGTCTTGTTTTCCTGTTTTATAATCAAGAATTGAAGCCTTATTTTCTTTAATCACGACGCGATCAGGCCTGATGACACTTCCATTTTTTGTGATAATGGCTTTTTCGTTTTTTATAATATTTCCATTGGAGTAAAACGGTTTTAATTTGGGATGGTTTATTATTTTTAGGACTTTACCTTTCATAGGTTCTTTTTCTTCTACTTCAATATCTCCATTTCGTAATATGGTACCAAGTGCCTTTTCGACATCATCTACGGTTTCTATTAAACTTAAAAGATAGTGTAACAAATTTCCTCTACTAAGAGCATCTTCACGATCTGTGCCCCACAATTGTCCTGATTTGGTAAGAATCTTAAAGCTAGGTCTTTCTTTATACGAATATTGGTATGGAATAAGTTCTTGGTCTTCGGCGACTTTTAGAGCATCACTAATGGTTAATTTACCAAAAGAATAGGTGTCTAAAGTTTTATTCCATAAACCTTGTTCTTTTAAATACAGATTGAATAAATCAGAATAATTCTTAGGTTGATCTATTTTTTTGGAGGCAGATTCTTTTTTAGTTATTACATATAAAGCCTTCACGGCTCTTGTAAGAGCCACATAAAGTATATTGAAAGCATCTAATTCTAGTTTGTCATTTTCACTAATATATAATTCTGCCGCTAATTCATTGTAATGTATAACTTCTTGTTTTTTGTTTATGAGTAATTCTTCAAAACCGTTGAATGATTCTTGTGCAACTGGCAGCCATAATTTGGGTTCAATTTCATTATAAATTTGGGTATTTGCATAAGGAAAAATTACCACATTGAATTCAAGGCCTTTGGCCTTATGAATCGTCATTATTTGTACGGCATTAGTAGAAGCTGGTGCAGCAATGCTTAAGCTGTCTTTTTTCTTTTCCCAATAAGATAGATAAGCAGGAATTCCTGCGCCGTATTTTTGCTCTGCATCAAAAACGCTATCCATAAAAAAGTTAATATACGCATCCGCCTCTGGCGCAAGGTTGAATTGCTTTATAGCATACTCTATGGTATCAAATACTGAAGTTTGCTGTGAAATACGTAGATCAAATTCATAACTATTTTCAAAAAGCCCAACTATATCATTTAAATATTTACTAATAAAGTGATGCCGATTTTCTTGTTCTAATGACAAATAAGATAGCAATCGGTAGGTAATTTCAAGATCTTGAGGCTGATTTTGGTAATATAACAGGTCAATCAAAAACAAAATTTTTGGACTGCTTTTGAGGAGCAAACTATCAGCAGAGATTACTGAAATTTTTTCTTGTGCTAAAAAATTAGCCATTTTCACCCCTTCACGATTTCCTCTTACCAGAATACATATGTCTTGGTAGCTATAGTTCTGTTCGAGAAGTTCATTTATAATGTTCAGAACCGTTTGACCGTACTTTTTGTCAATAGTATTGGTATCATTCTCTTCTAAAAAAGTAAGCTGCACAAAACCACCTTTTTTACTATTCCCATTTTGCTTATTACCCTTTTCAAAAAGGTCTTGATATACTGCGTCATTCAAATAAGAACTGCTAGCGGTGAAAAAGCTATTATTGAAGGTGATAATCTCTTCATGACTGCGATAATTTGAGGGTAAGTTTTTGATGTTTGGTTGCACCACAAATGGGTTTTCAGTACCATTAATCAAATTTAAAAACTGCTCTGCTTTACCTCCACGCCACCGATAAATCGCTTGTTTCGCATCACCAACTAAAAATAGTGAGCCTTTTTCACTAGCTAGTGCATTGTCAACAAGAGGAATTAGATTTTTCCATTGCATTTCAGAAGTATCTTGAAATTCATCAATAAAATAATGACGATATTTTTCACCAAGACGCTCATAAATAAAAGGAGCAGGTTGATCTCTTATTTCATTGGATACAATCGTATTAAATTCAGAAATAGATAATTGATCTCGTTCAACTTCAATGTTTCTGACTTCTAGTTGAATTGAATTGAGAACGGTTAATGGAACGATATTTCTATAACCATTAGCTAAGAGTTGGTATGAATATATATTTTGTTTAATGGCATTGAAGAATTTTACAAACTGTGGCTGTAAACTATCTAATACTAATTTTGTATTAACGTCAGATTTAAGAGTATATAGTGGCTCCGTGTCAAAATTTTGTTTCCATGATGCTTTAAAGTCAACAAGGAGATCGCCTTGTTGTATTTTAAAAATAAACTTTGGAAACCAACTTGATTTGAAGTCGGAGTAGGCTAGTCCGTTCTCCTCCAATAGCTGCAAAACGTAAGAAGTGTCAGCAGCAATATCTTTTTTAAGCTGTTCTATGCCTTGTTTAATTGAATCTTGCAAATCTAGAAAATCATCAATTTCTTTATCGGCAAGCTTTTTTAAATGCGGCCTGTTATTTTCATTAAAAAGCAACTTGCCTATTTTGTTTAAGTCTAATGCAATGTCCCAACTTTTGTTGTCATCAATTTTTTCGAGGGCAAAATCAATAAGTATTTTGGTAAGCTTTGTGTCTTCCCCAGCTTTATCAATTAGTCTAGAAACAGCTTCATCAAGTAATAAATCTGTGTCTAATACAACTTCAAAATTCTGAGGTAATTTGAGGTCTTTTGCAAAAGTTCGAATCAGGCGATGGGTAAATTTATCAATTGTTGAAATATCGAAGTAGGCATAATTATGTAATATTTTTTTTAAGGACTGCTTGGCTCTTTTTCTAAGTTCTGCAGCATCAATGTGCAGCTCTTCGGTAAGTGTTATAAACATTGATGGCGCACTTTCAATAGCTTCAACCTGACTAAAAACGAAAAGACTATTTAGAATACGATCTTTCATTTCGTTTACAGCCTTATTCGTAAAGGTAATGGCTAAAATTCGCCGATAGCCATCACTCGATGAAAGTATTATTCGTAAATATTCTTTGGCAAGGGTATATGTTTTACCAGAGCCTGCAGAAGCATTGTATATTTTAAAGGGACTATCGTGCACCTCTTTTTTATTGCAAATTACGTATTCTCAAACGGTTCTTAACAAATTATTATAGCAATGTAACTGTTAAAATATGTAAATTTGAGGAAATCATTTTTTAAACTTTAAAACATAAAAACTATGGCTTTTGAATTACCAAAATTACCCTATGCATATGATGCGTTGGAGCCACATATTGATGCAAGAACGATGGAGATACATCATACCAAGCATCATAACGGATATACTACAAAATTAAATGCAGCAATAGCGGGGACTGAACTTGAAGGAAAATCAATAGAAGATATACTTTCAAATTTAGACATGTCAAATGGTGGTGTAAGAAATAACGGAGGAGGGTTTTTTAATCATTCTTTGTTCTGGAGTGTAATGTCGCCAAACGGCGGCGGAAGTCCTTCAGGAGATTTGGCCGATGCCATTAACGATGCCTTTGGTTCTTTTGATACTTTTAAAGAAAAATTTAGCGCTGCTGCTGGAACTAGATTCGGTTCAGGTTGGGCGTGGCTTTGTGTTCATCCAGGAGGTAAAGTTGAAGTTTGTTCAACACCCAATCAAGATAATTCTTTAATGCCCAATGTGGGCTGCGGAGGATATCCTATTTTAGGATTAGATGTTTGGGAACATGCATACTACTTGAATTATCAAAATAGAAGACCTGATTACGTAAGCGCATTTTTTAATGTAATTAATTGGGATAAAGTTGCTGAGCTATACGCTGCGAATAAATAAGTGGTCTTAATATAGTTCAAGTTTAAATAAAAAGCATCCTGTTTACAATTGTAAACAGGATGCTTTTTTAGTAATAATAAAAAATAGAAAAGGGCGGAGAAGTCTCCACCCTTTTCGTCCCAAATCTTACCATAAACTTAACCTACTTATGCTATGGCAATGCTAAATTACTGGTATTGCGTTAAATAAAAAAGAAATTTTGGGATTTTTTAAGACCTTATTTTGGGAGGAATTTTGCGCGTTTTTCCTAAAAATGTGGCTAGCCTTGTTAATTACAGGGGTTTCAAAATAAAAAAGGCAGAGCATTGCTCCGCCTTTTTCCCCAAATCTTACCATGAACTTAACCTACTTATGCTATGGTTCTCCAAAAATATAGCATTTAAAGGCATATTAAAAAGGTTTTGGATGAATGCCCTTTTATTTGGTTAAAATACTCTAGATGTATTATTGACCTATAAATTTTGAAGGGAAAAGATAAATTTCTTACAAAAATATCTCATTTGCCATCATTACTTCTTATTGACGTATTTTACGTGAGAATTCAACCAAGATTTAGATCATAGTATTAATTTTCTTGTTACAAGTCGATGAGAGTTTCGAAAGTGTATGTATTGTTGTACAGAGAAGTGTACATGGAAAAAACTTTCTGAATAAATTCTTGTAAGATGTCTGAAAATAAAAAGGCGGAGCATTGCTCCGCCTTTTCCCCAAATCTTACCATGAACTTAACCTACTTATGCTATGGTTCTTCAAAGGTATACTGAAGAGGTGTGGCATAGAAAATTCTTTGTTGAAGTTCGAATAATTCGGTTGAAGTGCAGGTTTGAGGGTATACTGAAGATAATTGAAAATAACCGGAGCTTGTAAAAGTCAAGTTTGAATAAAAAGTGTCTATCTAATATTCGGTAATAGGGGAGTTTGTGCTAATAAAAAAGGTGGAGAAGTCTCCACCTTTTTTGCCCCAAATCTTACCATGAACTTAACCTACTTATGCTATGGCAGGTCTAAAATAGGTGTGCTGTGTTCGATGGATACTAAAAACACGCTGAAGAGCAAAATTTATCGACGAATAGCATAATTTGATGCATTTCGTCGATAAATTACTAGTATGCTCGTTGACTTTTGCCTTCATAGAAGTTAATAAATGCCCTATTCACGACGCGGTTTCCACCGGGCGTAGGGTAATTACCCGTGAAATACCAGTCTCCCAAATTTTTGGGGCAGGCTTGGTGCAAATGTTTAATATTTTGATAAATGATTTCTACTTCGGCTTTGATATCAACGGGGCTTAGAAGTTCCCCTGTTTTTAAAGAAATTTCATCTGCTGTAAACGGAGCATAAAACTCTTTTACATAGTTGATAACATCTGCATCTTTGGTATTTACTTGCTCTAAACACTTTTTATATATATCCTCTATAATGTGCATGGTACCTTTTTCTTTATGTAGGGCTAAAGCTGCTCTGAAGGCAATAAAATCTTCAAGTTTCGCCATATCGATACCATAACAATCTGGGTAACGTATTTGAGGTGCTGATGAAACTACAATAATCTTCTTTGGTGACAGTCGGTCTAAAATGCGTAGAATACTTTTTTTCAATGTAGTGCCTCTTACGATGCTATCATCAATGATGACTAGATTATCGCCTTCTTCTACGGATCCATACGAAATATCATAAACATGGGCGACTAAATCGTCTCGGCTGCTGTCTTGGGTAATAAAAGTTCGTAGTTTTGCATCTTTTATAGCTACTTTTTCAATTCTAGGGCGTACTTCTAAAATTTCATGCAATTCTTCGCTAGTAATTTTAGAGCCAATCGAGAGTATTTGTTCTTCTTTCTTTTTATTCAAATAGTTTTGAGCTTCTTTGACCATTCCGAAGAACGAAGTTTCGGCAGTATTAGGAATATAAGAGAACACCGTTTTTTTGATATTGTGATCAATAGCTTTCAAAATCTGGGGGAAAAGTAATTTCCCCAGTTCTTTACGTTCTTGATAGATTTCTTTATCGCTTCCGCGGGAAAAATAAATACGCTCAAAAGAACAGGCTTTTCTTTCGGTGGGTTCAAGAACTTGTTTTAAGGCCGTTGTTCCGTTTTTCTTTATAATAAAGGCATGACCAGGATCTAATTCATGAACGTCATCATAGGAAACATTGAACACCGTTTGAATTGCTGGTCTTTCGGATGCTACCACCGCTACTTCATCATCTTGATAATAATATGCTGGACGAATACCTGCAGGATCTCTTAAAACAAAAGCATCACCGTGACCAATAAGACCTGCCATGGCATAACCACCATCAAAATTTTTAGCGGCTCTTCTTAAGATTTTAGATACTTTTAGACGCTCTGCTATAATTGCAGAGGCCTCTCTTTTGTTATATCCCTCTTTTTTTATTTGCTTATATAATTTGGCAACGGCATCGTCTAAAAAGTGACCTATCTTCTCCATGACCGTAACCGTATCAGCCATTTCTTTTGGGTGTTGCCCTAGCTGTACCAAGTTGTCAAAAAGCTCATGCACGTTGGTCATATTAAAGTTGCCAGCCATAATAAGGTTTCGATGCATCCAGTTGTTTTGACGAATAAAAGGATGCACACTTTCGATACTGTTCTTTCCGAAGGTGCCGTAACGAACATGGCCTAATAATAGCTCACCGATGTACGGAATGTTTTTTTTCTGCAACGCAACGTCATTTACATACTCAGGATTTTCTTGCATTGCCGTATTAATGCGATCATTAATTTGCGCAAAAATATCTTGAATGGGCTGCTGCTCACTTGAACGAACACGGCTCATATAACGTTCACCAGCATTCATATCTAATTTAATACTTGCGAAACCAGCACCGTCTTGACCACGATTGTGCTGTTTTTCCATCATGAGATACATTTTGTTAACTCCGTAGAAAGCTGTACCATATTTTTCTTTATAGTACTCTAATGGTTTTAACAATCGTATTATCGATATACCACATTCATGTTTAATCGCGTCACTCATTAGTTATATACATTAAAAAAGCCCCGAATATCAGGGCACGTTTTTATTTTAGTTCGATGTCGAATTGTGTTAAGGCTTTAAATTGATGCAAGCGTTTATTGACTTCATCTCTTTCGAGTGTTTCCATACGTTCAGTACCAAAGCGTTCTACCGAGAACGAAGCAAGGTTCGAACCATGAATTACGGCATTTTTCATATTCTCAAAAGAGATATCTTCCGTAGCGGCTAAATAACCCGTAAACCCACCAGCGAATGTATCTCCTGCTCCGGTAGGATCAAAAACTTCTTCTAACGGAAGCGCTGGTGCAAAGAAAATATGTTCATCATGAAATAATAAAGCTCCGTGTTCTCCTTTCTTAATAACCACAAATTTAGGCCCCATGGTTTGAATTTTGGCCGCAGCTTTAACCAAAGAGTATTCATTGGTCAATTGTCTTGCTTCTTCATCATTGATGGTAATTACATCTATGTGTTTAATAACCTCCAATAAATCTGTCAAAGCATTGTCCATCCAGAAATTCATAGTGTCTAGTACTATGAGCTTTGGTTGTTTTTTCATTTGGTTGATAACGCTCATTTGAACCATAGGGTGGAGATTTCCGAGCATTACAACATCAGCATCAGCAAATTTTTCAGGTACTACTGGGTTGAAATCAGCTAGCGTATTTAGATCTGTAATCAACGTATCTCTTGAATTTAGATCATTATGATATTTCCCTTTCCAATAAAATGTTTTGCCTCCTTTAACTATTTCTAAACCCAAAAGGTCAACATTTTTACGTTTTAACAGGTCTAGGTATTCTTGTGGCAAATCATCACCAACAATAGAAACGATACCCGATTCAACATCAAACTGAGAAGCTGCCAGACTAATAAAAGTAGCAGCACCACCTAAAATTTTATCTGTCTTTCCGAAGGGAGTTTCAATCTCATCAAAAGCCACCGTGCCAACAATCAAAAGTTTACCCATAAAGTATGTAAAATTTAAGCTGCAAATATAGGGCTTTGTAAAGCGAATTTATAGCGGTGTTTATATCAAATAATAAAATTCTATTTGGAGATTTAAAACTGTCGATAGCTAATCAAATATTTAAGAACAGTACAATTTTTGGTAGTATTACGAAAGACAAAAACTTTAATTATATTTATTTGCTCTCCTTAATGAAAGGTATGATATAGGATTGAACTCATGTTTAGCCATATCATTTTTTAGTTGCACAACTTGAAATAGACGATCACGACAAAAAAAGTACCATGTATATTATTGAAAACTACTCCGTTGCCGTTTTTCTATGTATAATTACCATGCTATGCTGGGGTTCATGGGCGAATACCCAAAAACTATCAAGTCAAAAATGGCCCTTTCAACTATTCTATTGGGATTATTCTTTCGGAATCTTAATCATAACAATACTCCTAGCATTTACAATGGGTTCGTCAGGAGAGGAAGGACGAAGTTTTATAGAAGATTTGGGTCAAGCCGAAACCACATATTTGGGGTACGCACTTTTAGGCGGAATCATATTCAACTTTGCTAATTTATTGCTTGTCATTGCCATTGACTTAACAGGTATGGCCATCGCATTTCCTGTGGGTATCGGTATTGCTTTGGTTTTAGGAGTTATCACCAATTTCATGTATAGTCCAGAAGGTGATCCAACCATCTTATTTGCAGGGGTCTTCTTCGTTATGGTGGCTATAATTTTAGATGCATTGGCGTACAAATACATTCTTAAAAAACAAGAAAAGACGCCACTAAAAGGAATTGTAATTTCCTTATTAGCAGGTATCGCCATGGGTTTCTTTTATAAGTATGTGGCTCAATCAATGGCATCTGATTTTGTAACACCAGAAATTGGAAAATTAACTCCGTATACGGCCTTGGTTGTTTTTTCTGTTGGAATATTGATTTCTAATTTTTTATTCAATACCCTAAATATGTACAAGCCCATTACGGGTACGCCGGTAACGTATAGAGATTATTTTACAATGGGAAATTCCAAATTACACCTCATTGGCATTCTCGGAGGGGTCATATGGGGTGTAGGAATGTCGTTTAGTATTCTTGCTTCAGAACAGGCAGGGCCAGCCATCGCATATGGTCTTGGGCAAGGTGCCACAATGATAGCTGCTCTGTGGGGAGTCTTTATTTGGAAGGAGTTGAAAGAGTTACCGAAATCTAAGAATTGGTTAATCACAGCGATGTTTATCTGTTTTATTATTGGTCTCGGATTAATTATTTATTCTAAAGTAGCCTAAAATGAAACTAGTCGTAATAGGAAGTTCGAATATGGACTTGGTACTATCCTTACCAAGAATACCCGCTGTTGGGGAAACCGTTTTGGGTGGAAAATCAAGTATGATATTTGGAGGTAAGGGAGCGAACCAAGCGGTAGCTGCGATACGTTCTGGAGGTGATGTGGCCTTCATAGCCAAAGTGGGCAACGATCTTTTTGGTGAGAAGATGAAAAATCATTTCAAGATGGAGGGTTTTAATTCTGACCACATTTTGACTGATAAAAAAGAACCTACCGGAATTGCTCAAATTTTCGTTTCTGAAAAAGGTGAAAACTCTATTGCCGTGGCAGCCGGAGCTAATATGAAGCTAATGCCCAGCGATTTTGTACCGTTCCTTACTTTGATTATGAACGCGGAAGTGGTTCTTCTACAATTAGAAACTCCATTAGAAACGGTCGAATATATTGCTGACATTGCCCATCAAAATGACGTAAAGCTGATATTGAATCCTGCGCCTGCTCAAAAATTAAGTGAAAGCTTGTTAAAGAAAGTATGGTTGCTAACACCGAATGAAACCGAAACAAGTCTTTTAACAGGATTAGAAGTAGTTGATGAAAACTCAGCTCAAACGGCAGCTGAACAGCTCTTAAAAGCGGGAATCAAGAATGTAATTGTTACCCTAGGTGCAAATGGCAGTCTTTTATGCAATGCCGATGGTACGGAGCACTTCAAAGCCTTTCATGCAAATGCAATCGATACCACCGCTGCAGGAGATGTATTCAATGGCACCTTAGCGGTTGCCTTAACTAGTGACAAATCACTTCAAGATTCCATTACTTTTGCATCGGCAGCCGCGGCAATATCAGTTACAAGAAAAGGTGCTCAACCTTCAGTACCTACTAGGCTTGAAATAGATACTTTGTTAAACACTCATACAAAATAAAGGACATGAAATATCGAATTAGTAGCACTATAGCATTGGTTTTTTGTTTGGTCATATCTTCGTGTAAGGATGCTCAAAATACGAAGCAAAATGAGCTAATCAATGCCATACAAGATTCGAGCCTAACCTATACTGACTATTTGCCCAAACCTACGGATCGCGAAATTTCTCGTTCAGCATATGCAGATAAATTATACGGATTTTGGCTTGCGCAATGCATTGCAAATTGGACAGGTTTGGTAACTGAAATGGATAAAATTGGAAATATTGGGGAAACTAAAACAGGCGATTTTTATACTAGAGAAGATTGGGGAACTCCAGATCTACCTAATATTTGGTCTGGTGATAATCCAAGTGATTTATCTAAAACCATAGACTTTGTTTTTCGAGAAGAAGATGAAATTTGGGGCGCCGATGATGATACCGATGTTGAATATATGTACCAGCATCTATTGTACACCAACAAAACTTCCATATTAACAGGAAAGCAAATTCAAGAGGGCTGGTTGAAACACATGAAGCATGAAGAGGAAAACTATCTGTGGGTTGCCAATCAAAGAGCTTTAGAATTAATGCTAACAGGAACCGTACCACCAGAAACAAGTAATCCTTTAATTACCAAAGACACTATTTATGATAATTATCATGAAATGATAGATGCGCAATTGACTACTGAAATCTTTGGATTCTTTGCTCCAGCGAGGCCTGATGTGGCCCTAAAAATGGCCAAAATGCCCATACAAACCACGGCAAGGGATAATGCTGAATGGATTTCCGAATTCTATGTCATCATGTATTCGCTAGCTTCTTACGTTGATCAAAATCTTACTATAAAAGAACAAACACAATGGATGGCGACCGAAGCTCGTAAACGATTACCCAACGATTCCTATTCAGCGAAAATGTATGATTTCGTAAAGAGCCGATATGATGCAAACATACCTTGGGAACAGGCCCGTGATGAAATTTATACACGGTATCAGGTCAATCAAGAAGACGGTTATACAATAACTTCAAGAAACCTATTCTGCAACGGGTGCTTTGTTGGAGGCATCAATTTTGCTGCGAGTATTGTTAGTCTTTTATATGGGGAAGGAGACCTCAAGGAAACGATTAAAATTGGAGCATTGTCTGGTTGGGATTCTGATAATCCTACGGCAACATGGGGTGGTCTTTTGGGCTTTATGTATGGTAAAGAGGGTGTTGAAAATTCGTTCGGGCGTAAATTTTCAGAAAAATTCAATATTCATAGAACAAGGGTAAATTTTCCAAGTGATGGAATGGACAATTTCAATGACATGGCAAAAAAAGGGGTGTATGTTATTGACCGGGTGGTTCAAGAAGAAATGGGTGGCGGAATTGACCTTTCCAAAAATGTGTGGTACATCCCTAGTATTGAGATGAATATAGAGCCAGGTAATTAAAAATTGAAACTATGAGAGCATTACTATCTGTACAATTGATTTTAGGAATTTTCATATCCTTTGGAAGTATTGACCTAAATGGTCAAATGGCATCCACAAGCCAAAAGCTTACAGTCATTTTTGATACGGACGCTAATAATGAGCTTGATGATCAACATGCATTAGCTTATTTGTTTTCCAATCGAGATTATTTTGATGTCAAAGCCGTTACGGTCAATGCCACTAGAAATGGAGGTGGTATCGATGGGCATTTTGATGAGGCTGAAAGAATCATGAACCTTTTTGAGGTCAGAGATGAGATACCATTGCTTAAAGGGGCTGATACATCTTTTTTAGAGATAAAGGATGATGTTCAAAATTCAACTTTTGATGGGTTTGAAGCTGTAGATTTTATTATCTCTGAAGCCAAAAAATCGACCAATGAAAAATTGATTGTTATTGCCGTAGGAAAACTTACAAATTTGGCCTTGGCTTTGAAAAAAGACCCAACTATCGTATCGAAAATTCGTCTAGTTTGGTTGGGCGCGAACTATCCGGAACCTGGTGAATATAATTTGGAAGATGATATTCCTTCTATGAATTTTGTACTAGCAACAGCGATAGAATTTGAAATGGTAACCGTTCGCTATGGTAAACCTTCAGGAACGGACGCAGTTAAAGTTACTCAAGAGGAAGTCAATAAAAATTTGCCAGGATTAGGTCCTAAAATTGCTACTCCAATTACTGGAAGACATGGAGGCAGTTTTGACAATTTTGGAGATTACGCTGTAAATCTTTTTTCACAAATTGAACTTCACGGTAATCCGCCTGCTCGATCGCTTTTCGATATGGCAGCGGTTGCTATTGTTAAAAATCCAGAATGGGCAGAATCAACAATGATTCCTTGTCCAATTATGGTTGATAAAAAATGGGTAGAACAACCCGAAAACCGAAGAAAAATAATGCTTTGGGAGAACTTTGATGTTAAAAACATTATAGGAGATTTTTACACAGTTTTAAAAAACTGATAAAAAAAAGAATAGCATTAATAGTTAAGGGTTACAAAATTGATTTTGATACCACTTATTTTTCAGAGGTATCAGCTATAAATTTTTATACTATTTCCTTCCAAAATCAGCAGGAATTTCTCCCCAAGCTCTTGTTTCCCATTTTACAATAGGAGTATTGTACGAGTTGTTTTTAAGCCAATCAATTGCTCTGCGTACAAGGTCAAACAGGGCTTTGTTTTTGGCCGTTTCTGTCAATTTCGTATTACAATTTTTCTTTCGAACCCAACTCATTGCGGTTCTTGAGTCTGTATAAATTATACGGTTGCTATGACGTTCTTTCAAGTATGCTAAACCATGAACGAGAGCCAAAAACTCTCCGATATTATTGGTGCCCTCGGGGAAAGGTCCTTGCTTAAATAGCATCTTTTTAGTCTTAGTGTCTACACCCTGATATTCCATGATGCCTGGGTTGCCACTAGATGCGGCATCGACAGCTATAGAATGATAATTAGGTTGCCCTATTTTGAGTAATTGTTCTTGACTAAGAGAGGCCTCTCCTTTTTTCTTGCCTTTGTACTCCTCATAATTTCCGTTGTAGGCTTTTTTGGCGAGTTCGAAAGTGGTAAATGATTTGTATTGGGCTCCTTTGAAACCTTCTATGGCAGCTTTACAATCCTCCCAGGCATCATAAATTCCAGGTCGTTTGCCCTTCCAAACGGTATAGAACTTTGCTTTTTTAGCCATTATTGAAGCAGTTTCTCAATTATTTTAGGAAAATGTTCATATTCTAGAGCATGTACTTTATGTGCAATTTCTTCAACACTATCCTCAGGGGAAATTGTTGTTTTTGCCTGATGAATAATAGCCCCTTCATCATAGTTTTCATTTACATAATGAATGGTAATTCCAGTCTCAATCTCTTTATTTTGTTTTACCGACTCATGTACGTGATTTCCAAACATGCCTTTACCTCCATATTTTGGAAGTAATGCAGGATGTATATTAATTATTTTATCAGGATAGTTTTTAATCAAATTCTCGGGTATCTTCCAAAGAAAACCTGCAAGAATTATCAAGTCGGGCTGTATGCTTTTTAAGATGTTAAGTACACAATCGCTTTTATAAAACGCGTTTCTATTGAAATATAAACCATTAATATTCAATCGATTACATCGATCTAAAACTTTGGCATCCCTTTTGTTAGTTAGCACAACGGCAACAGTAACGTTAGGCTTGTCATGAAAATGATGTATGATGTTTTCAACATTTGAACCAGAACCGGAGGCAAATAATACGATATTTTTCATGGAGAGAATAAGCGTTACCGAAGTAGAATTATTTAGGGCTAAATTAGCACTCTTGTATTTAATTTTCTTAAATTACGAGACATTTTAACGACAAAAGGTGTTATTAATCCAAAGTTTTTTATTTTTGCCATCAATTTAAATTTTTAAAACCAAATATTATTATGTCAGACATTGCATCAAGAGTTAAAGCTATCATCGTTGATAAATTAGGAGTTGATGAAAACGAAGTGGTTACTGAGGCTAGCTTTACGAACGATTTAGGGGCAGACTCTCTAGATACTGTTGAGTTGATTATGGAATTCGAAAAAGAATTCGATATTCAGATTCCAGACGATCAAGCTGAAAATATTGCAACAGTTGGCCAAGCCATAAGTTATATAGAAGAAGCGAAGTAATCTTAAATGATTTCTTGAACAAGATTTGAAATTATCCATGCGGTAACTACGTCGCATGGATATTTTTTTTAATTTGCTTAGTAAGCCATAAAATTAAGTTCAATGCAGATAAAGCGAGTTGTAGTTACCGGGTTGGGAGCCCTAACCCCTATAGGTAACAACATTGAAGAATATTGGGAAGGTTTAGTAAATGGCAAGAGCGGTTGTGCTCCTGTAACTTATTACGATACCGAAAAGTTTAAAGTTAAGTTTGCTTGCGAACTTAAAAATTACGATCCGGCGAATTTTTTTGATAGAAAAGAAGCCCGTAAGCTTGATAAGTTTGCACAATATGCTCTAGTCGCATCAGATGAAGCTATCGCAGATGCAGAGCTTGATTTAGATGCCCTTGATAAATTTCGCGTAGGCGTTATTTGGGGGGCTGGTATTGGTGGATTAGAAACTTTTCAGAATGAAGTGATGAACTTCGCTGAAGGAGATGGCACACCACGTTTTAACCCTTTTTTCATTCCAAAAATGATTGCAGATATTGCACCAGGTAATATCTCAATTAAGCATGGTTTTATGGGGCCAAACTATACAACAGTTTCAGCCTGTGCATCATCTGCAAATGCCTTAATTGATGCGTTAAACTATATTCGTTTAGGGTATTGTGATGTCATCGTATCAGGAGGAAGTGAAGCGGCTGTAACTATTGCGGGTATGGGTGGTTTTGGTGCCATGCATGCCTTATCTACAAGAAATGATAGTCCTGAAACGGCTTCTAGACCTTTTGATGCTACTCGAGATGGTTTTGTATTGGGTGAAGGAGCAGGGGCTTTGATTTTAGAAGAATATGAACACGCAAAAGCGCGTGGTGCAAAAATTTATGCAGAAGTTGTTGGTGGAGGTCTTTCGAGTGATGCCTATCATATGACTGCACCACATCCTGATGGAATAGGGGTTGTACAAGTAATGAAAAATTGCTTGAGAGATGCCGGATTAAAACCTGAAGATGTTGATACGATTAATACGCATGGTACTTCAACACCATTAGGTGATGTTGCAGAACTAAAGGCCATATCAGAGGTATTTGGTGATCATGCCCCAAATATTAATATCAATTCAACCAAGTCAATGACGGGTCATTTGTTAGGGGCAGCCGGTGCGATTGAAGCAATTGCTTCAATTTTAGCAATGAAACACGGTGTTGTACCTCCAACAATTAATCACACTACAGTTGATGAAAATATAGATCCGAAATTGAATCTTACTTTGAATAAAGCTCAAAAAAGAGAAGTGAATGTTGCACTTAGTAATACATTCGGATTTGGAGGTCATAATGCTTGTGTAGTTTTTAAGAAATTAGACTAAGCTAAAACATGAATTTCCCAACTAATTTATTTAATTCCCATTCTAAAGAAGATGGGAATTTTTTTTTGGGAATTACTGGAATCTTAGGGTTTAAGCCTAAAAAACTATCAATTTATAGGAAAGCTTTTTTACATCGGTCTGTCAATAAAAAAGATAAAGACGGTAACCCTATGAATTACGAACGTTTAGAGTTTTTAGGTGATTCTATGCTTGGTACTATTATTTCAAGACATCTATATAATGAAGTGCCTTTAGGTGATGAAGGGTATTTAACTAAAATGCGATCTAAAATAGTAAGTAGAGAGCATTTGAATGAATTAGGAAAAGATCTTAATCTCATTGAATTTGTAGAAAGTAGAATTCCTAAATCACATTTTGGTGAAAATATACATGGTAATGTATTTGAAGCATTAGTAGGAGCAATCTACTTAGATAGAGGATATAAATACTGTGAGAAGTTTATCAATGAAAGAGTCATTGCACCGTATGTAGACATAGAGCAGCTTGAGGGTAAGGTGATTAGTTATAAAAGCTTAGTTATTGAATGGTGTCAAAAACAAAAAAAAACCTTTAACTACCATGTCTACGAAGATACAGGTAATGATAGTTTAAAACATTTTGCCGTAAAACTTTCAATTGATAATAATGTAATTGCTAAAGCTAGAGCTACTTCTAAGAAAAAGGCAGAAGAAAGGGCTTCGAAAAGAGCCTATTTTGCACTTCAAGATAAGATGGAAAAATCTTAAACATTAATTAAACGTAACTACATCATTATAGTTTATCTTTAAAGTGTATTCGTACACACAGAGCTAGGCTGGTTTCTTTTTTAGTTTTATATTTGGAGCTTGCATTAACATTATGGCGGTACATAAAATCATCGATGATTTTTGCGACGACTCTTTTACGCTAGTGGCTTTGCACAGTAGTATGGAAGATTTTGCTATGGTTTATACAATTAACTCTTGTTTAAAATCAAAGTTTAAAAGATCTTCTGAAGATTTAGATTTGTCAAAGAATTTATCTTTTCCAATTTTTGAATGGAAAGATGATAGTACTGAAAGTTATTGGACGCTGATGAATAATAAAAGTGAGCTTCGCGAACAATCGGGGGGCAGTGATCTTTTTGAAAATGAGCCTTCTTTCAGCAAACGATATTTGCTGCCAGAGTATAAAGAAGTTGACTATTTGTTGAAAATAGAACATGACGATTATACTTTGGAAGAAGAAACCCTTAAAAAACTGCTTACAATACCCAAAATAATAACTGCTTATATTTTAGATGCTGATCAATTAAAATCTAAGAACAACCTAATTTTTTGAGAATGCTTAGTAAGAAAAAAACCAAAATAGTTGCAACCCTAGGGCCAGCAACAAGTAAGAAAGATGTGTTACGAGAAATGATGTCAGCTGGTGTTGATGTTTTTCGTATTAATTTTTCACATGCTGATTACGATGATGTAGTTGAGCGTGTAAAAATGATTCGCGAGTTGAATGAAGAAATGCAAACAAATACTTCGATTCTTGCAGATTTACAAGGCCCGAAATTACGCGTTGGCGTTATGGCAGGTGAAGTTGTGGTCGCTCCAGGTGATGAAATAACTTTTGTGACTGGTGAAGCTTTTGAAGGTACTGCCGAGAAGGTTTATATGAATTACAAGAACTTCCCCAAAGATGTAAAAACTGGAGAACGTATTTTGCTTGATGATGGTAAACTAATGTTTGAGGTAGTTGCTACAAATGAGAAAGATGAAGTGAAGGCGAAGGTAATTCAAGGTGGGCCTTTAAAATCTAAAAAAGGAGTCAATTTACCGAACACCAATATTTCATTACCAGCTCTAACGGAGAAAGATGTCAAGGATGCCATTTTTGCAATTTCGTTGAATGTAGATTGGATAGCGCTTTCTTTTGTTCGTTTCAGTCAAGATTTGATTGATTTACAAAAAATTATCAATGAACATTCTGAGGAGAAAATTCCGATTATTGCAAAAATAGAAAAGCCAGAAGCAGTAGAAAACATTGATAAAATTGTTGCCTATTGTGATGGTTTGATGGTTGCTAGAGGTGATTTAGGTGTTGAAGTTCCAGCCCAAGAAGTACCATTAATTCAAAAGCAATTGGTATTACGTGCTAAAAAAGCCAGAATACCAGTAATTATTGCTACTCAAATGATGGAGACAATGATTACAAGTCTTACACCAACAAGAGCTGAGGTAAACGATGTAGCCAACTCGGTAATGGATGGTGCTGATGCTGTAATGTTGTCTGGTGAAACTTCTGTAGGAAATTACCCGGTTCAAGTAATTGAAAAAATGGCTAGTATTTTACAAAGCGTTGAAGGTTCTGAATTAATTCATGTTCCTCACGAACCACCACATATAAGAACGAATCGTTATATCACAAAATCAGTTTGTTATCATGCTGCATTTATGGCCAATGAAATAAAAGCAAAAGCTATTTCTACATTGACCAATAGTGGTTATACGGCGTTTCAAATTTCTGCATGGCGACCTAGTGCGCATATTTTAGTATTTACTTCGAACAAGAGAATTCTAACACAATTGAATTTATTATGGGGAGTAAAAGCATTTTACTACGATAGGTATGTATCAACTGATGAAACTATTGAAGACGTTAATAAAATAGCTTGCCAAAAAGGATTTTTAGATGCGGGTGATATGCTTATTAGTTTAGCAGCCATGCCAATAAAAGACAAAGGAATGGTAAATACATTAAGAGTTACTGAAATAGAATCATGTAATTTTTAATAGTCCATTCTAAATATGAATTGAAAGTCCTAGTGTTTTTACTAGGACTTTTTTTGTTTCCACCAAATCGAAAAAAAGGAATTACAACGATGTTACTATTGGCTTATAATTAGCAGTAAGGATAGTGTAAAAAATTGGACTAAAAACGTATAAGTCATGCTTAAGACATGATTTAACGCCTATGATACACGAATTTCATGATTTAAAAATAGGATCTATTTTCGGATTTACTGATGATATTAAAACAAACGAAAATAGATTTTCTATAACAGAAGGTACCATTAATATTCTGTGGAATAGAAATAACTCCGTTGTTGAAATTGAGATTGATGATATGCTATTTCAATTGCAACCTAATCAGTTGATGACCACCACTTATTTACAGCATATTTCTTATGATAAAACGGAACTTCCGTTAACCGGTTTTATTTTCAATAGAGCTTTTTATTGTATTTCAGATCATGACAGTGAAGTTTCGTGTAATGGTATTTTATTCTTTGGAACTCAAGATCTTCCTATAATTACGATTCCAAATGATCAACAAAGAAAGTTTAACGCACTTTATGAAGTATTTCAAGACGAATTTAGCACTCCTGACAAAATACAAGGAGATATGCTTCAAATGCTATTAAAACGCCTAATCATAATCTGCACGCGTTTGGCCAAAGATCAATTGATTGTTAAGAAACTTGAAAATGATCAAATTGAAGTTGTACGTAAGTTCAATGTTCTAGTAGATACACACTATAAAACAAAGCGTAAAGTAAGTGATTATGCAGATCTTCTTTTTAAAAGTCCGAAAACGCTTTCTAACTTGTTCGCGATGTATAATCAAAAGTCTCCACAGCAAATAATTTTAGAA
>Ga0114952_1001540_pt1 | contig 19449 bp, 16 predicted proteins | sample SidtaG_2_FD_87303 | JGI IMG/M metagenome (GOLD analysis project Ga0114952, IMG submission 87303) | Marine algal microbial communities from Sidmouth, United Kingdom - Sidmouth_Asex2 metaG | ecosystem: Host-associated > Algae > Red algae > Unclassified | place: Sidmouth, United Kingdom | collected...
CTCTCGATGCGCTGCTGCAGCCACTCCTTCTGCGGCGTGTAGTCGATGTACATGTACTCGTAGCCGATCGGGCCGCAGTAGCAGCGCTCGAGGTGGGCGACGATGTCCCGGAGCGAGGCCTGCTCGATGCCTCTGAGCGAGGGGGTCTGGAAGACCGTGTCGAGGTCGTCATCACTGAGCCCGTTCTCGTGCAGACGTACCTCGCGCACGGCGGCCGTCGTCTCGCGCCCGAGCGGATCGGTCTTGGCGAGCTGGTGACCGCGCACCCGGTAGGCGTTGACCAGCTGGGTGACGAAGATCTGCTTCTGCTCGTGAGCGGCGGAGACCATGCCGGCGCCGGCCGTCGCCGCCCCGTTCGGGCGCGCTCCGTTGCCGGTGATGCGGCGGAACTCCTCGCGGATCTCCGAGAGCGGCACCTCGCGCGCATTGTCCCGCACCTTGGGCAGGCTCTCGAACCACTCGCGCCAGCTCTCCTCGACCGAGTTGGGGTCGGCGAGGTAGCGCTCGTACTGGGTCTCGAGCCAAGGCGTATTGGCGCCGCCGAGCGCCGAGGAGTCCCACAGCTCCTGCATCGAGGGGGGGGCTTGCTTGGCGGCTCGGGAGGAGGCGGGGTTCGCGCTCATGGGTTCATTCCTGCGAGGGCGGGAGTCGTGCGTGATCGGTGAGGTTCGGCCGGGGAAACGCGAGGGCTAGGCTCGGCCGGGAATCGGCCCGGGGACGTGCGGCTGGCACGGTGCGAGCGGCGAGGCATGACGGCGAGACGGCGGCGGACCGAGAGGATGCGGCGCCGATCCCGCGCCCCTACAAGTGCTCCGGGATACCGTCGATGACGATCTTGGTGAACTCATCGGTGTTCAGCTTGCCACCGAGATCGCGCGTGCTCCGCCCGCCCTCGATCGCTCCGAGCAGGCTCAGACGCAAGGCATGGCCGAGATCGTAGCGGTCGACGTGATCGAGCAGCATGCCGAAGGCGAGCAGCACGGCGGCGGGATTGGCGACGTTCTTGCCGGCGATGTCCGGGGCGGTGCCGCCGGCGGGGTCGAACATCGCGATGTCCACCCGATCGTCATCGTCGAAGGAGTAGTTGCCGCTCGCCCCCGTACCGAGGCTGCCGACGAGACCCGAGGCCATGTCGGAGAGGAAGTCGCCGTACTCGTTGAGCACCAGCACGACCTCGTAGGCGGAGGGGTCGATGATGATCTTGGCCAGTAGCGCGTCGAAGAGCTCGATGTTGTGCTCGACATCGGCGTAGCCCTCGTGCACCTCGGCGACGACCGACTCGAACAGCCCGTCGGTGACGCGCTGGATCGTGTGCTTGGAGGAGGAGGTCATCGAGTAGTGGCTGTCGCCGTAGGTCATGCCCTTCTTGCGCGCGAGCTCGAAGGCGAAGCGGGCAGCCTGACGGCAGGGCTTTCGCTCGACCATGCGCAGCGATACCGCCGCCTCGTGGCCGATCAGCTGACCGGGATCGTCGTAGGTGCCCCCCGTCGCGATCCTGACGATGTGCAGGTTCACGTTCTCCTTGAAATTGGAATGGATACCCTTGATCGAGATGGCCGGGCGGTAGATGACGCTGAAGTCGCAACGGCGGCGGATCGCCGCGTTCGGGCTCGACGACTTGGTCACCGTCGGGTACTTGACCGCGAGCTTGGTACGCCGCATCGAGGCCTCGGCCTCGTCGATCGCCTCCGTCCCCTTCGCCTCGCGCGTCTCCAGGCTCCAGTCGACGGGAGTGAAGGAGAAGTCGACCGGCAGGGTCTCGGCGACCGCGTGCACGGATTCGGCGAGCTCGGGACCGATCCCGTCCCCGAGCAGCTCGGTGATCTCGATAGTGCTCACGGCGGCTCCTCGATAAGGGATGAAAAGTCAAGGGAGGGCGAGTTCGCGAGACCGTACACCAATTCGTGAACGGTGCCCACCTTCGGGCACTCCTGGACGGCGCTCGTTCCAGCGATTGCAACAGCGCCTCGCCAGCGTTGGCCGCTCGGGCCATCTCGCCCATCCGGAGCCCGCCCCCACGAGGGGGCGGCACCGCTCGCTCCACGCCGCTCGCCCCGCGCACCGGCGCCTTCCGTTCCGCTCCACCCCTCGGCGCTCCTCCCCGAACCTGAGCTCCGCCCCCGAGCCCGATCGGCGTTCCATCGACGGGCCGATCGACCCACCCGCTCCGGAACCGATCCCCGATCCGTGATCGGATCGGCCCTCGGCTCCGCCCCCTGTGTTCTCCGCCCCGTCGCTCCGGCGCTACTCGTTGGGCTCTACTCCTCCTCGTCGCCGCTTCCCTCGCCGGACTCCCCGACCTCATCCACGTCGAGACCGAAGCGTTCGGGGTTGGCCCAGAACCGGGCGTTCAGCCACTCCGGCGGCGTCTTGTAGTCGCGCAGGCGGTACTCGTGCAGCACCGCGTCCGGTCGCGGCGCAAGTCGCCGGAACCCGAACGCGAACAGCGCCTCCGGCGGCACCGCCTCCGCCGTATCGACCAGCAACAGAAGCCGCGCCGGGTAGACACGGCAGGCGCTCCCGAGCGCCCGCTCGAGAGCCCGTGTGCAGCGGCTTCCCCGAGTCCCCAGCGCGTCCAGCGTGAGCAGCGCGACATCGGCTCCGCGCTCGGCGGGCGGGGCACCGAGGCAGGCGGCAAGCGTGTCGAAGCGGCGAGGGGGGAGCGATCCGGCCCGCGCGGCGGCATCACCGGCGAGCCGTGCGGCGAGCGGACCGATCAGCGCGACGCGCACGGGTCCATCCTCGGCGAGCAGCTCGCCGAGACGAGACGACCACGCCGTCGTGTCCAGGTCAGCATGCACCGATCGCCGACCGATCCCGCCCCCGCTCGAGTCGCCGTCCACCGCCGCTTCGCTCGCCTCGTCGCTCCCCGACCGATCACCGAGTCCGCCACCCGGCTCACCACTCGAGCCGCCGTTCGCCTCCCTCTCGTGTGCGGCACCGTTCACCGGCCCTTCCCCGCTCGCCTCGTTACCCGTCGGCCCGGCTCGGTGCCGGTCTCGACCCGAAGCGCTCACGCTCTCGCCCGCCGCTCCCCCGCCGGTGCGCGCCTCAGCCGTGCGCCGCATCGTAGGCGGCGCGCTGCTCGGGCGTCGCCTCGCGCTGGTGCCGCGCCTTCCACTCCGCGTAGGGCATTCCGTAAACACGGGTGCGGGCATCCTCGTAGTCGAGCTCGATGTCGCGTTCGGCGGCGGCCGCGACGTAGTACTTCGAGAGGCAATTACGGCAGAAGCCGGCGAGGTTCATCAGCTCGATGTTCTGAACGTCGGTACGTTCGCCGAGGTGCGCCACCAGCGTGCGGAAGGCGGCGGCCTCGAGCGCCGTGCGGGTGCTCTCGTCGAGCTCGTCGATAGTCGCCATGCTGAAGTCTCCCGTTCGATATCCACTCGTAGACCATCCACCCTATTATATGAGCCTCCCGGTCGCGAGCCCGTGTCGATGACCGGCAACGCTCCGCTCGATCTGCTGCTGCTCGCCGTGCCCCTCGCTCTGATCGGCCTGTGGTGGACGGGTTCGCGCGTGCGCGAGCTCGCCGTCGCTCATGCCCGCCGCGCCTGCGAGACCCGCGGTGTGCAGTTCCTCGACCAGAGCGTCGCGCTCTCGCGCCTGCGGCTCGCGCGCGACGAGCGGGGCGCGATGGTGCTCCGACGCGACTACGCCTTCGAGTTCACCGATCACGGCGAGCACCGCGACCGTGGCACGGTAACGATGAGCGGTCAGCGGCTCGTCCGAGTACATTTTCCGTGGGTACGCGACGCGCAAGGCAATCGCGTCTGGCTGCAGTGATCGTGCGGGATCGATCTGGGTCGACTGCGGCCGTTGAGCTACACTCGCCCGGCCGACATGACGGAACTTCACCGATGGACTGCCCCTGCGGAACAGGCGAGCCCTTGGCCGAGTGCTGCGGCCCGCTCATCGACGGCAGCACACGCGCCGAGCGGGCCGAGCAGCTGATGCGGGCGCGCTACACGGCACATGTGCGCGGCGAGATGGATTTCATCCTCGCCACCCATCATCCGGCCACGCGTACCGATATCGACGAGAGCGCGACGGCTCGCTGGGCGAGGGAGTCCGAGTGGCTCGGGCTCGAGATCCTCGGCGTGGAGGCCGGCGAGAGCGACGACGAGACGGGCAAGGTCGAGTTCACGGCGCGCTATCGTGATGCCACCCGTCGTCGTCACGTCCACCACGAGCTCGGCGTGTTCGAGCGCTATCACGGCCAGTGGTACTTCCGCGACGCGGAGATGCCGAGCGTGAGCCCGTTCCGCCGCGGCGTCGCCAAGCAGGGACGCAACGAACCGTGCGCCTGCGGCAGCGGTCGGAAGTACAAGAAGTGCTGCGGGCAGGACGCTTGAGGCGGCTCGATGCCGATCCGGCGCCGAACGCCGCCCGCGGACCGAACGCGCGCGAGGCCGGCGGGCGATCGATCGCTGTCGCCCTCCGGCACGCCTTTCGGGTCGAGCGTCCTCGGGCGCGAGCGGCCTCACCAGGATAGATCGAGAGAGCGATGGACAACGACAGGCCTTGGCTGAAGTCCTACCCCGCCGGTGTCCCCGAGACGGTGGATCCCGGCACCTACGATTCGATCGTCGATCTCTGTGCCGAGGCCACGTCGCGTTTCGCCGACCGACCCGCCTTCCGGAACCTCGGCAAGACGATCGACTACGCCACCCTCGAGCGTCTCGCGGGGCACTTCGCCGCTTGGCTCACACACACCGCGAAGCTCGTCCCCGGCGATCGCGTCGCGATCATGATGCCCAACCTGTTGCAGTACCCCGTGGCGGTGTTCGGTACGCTCAGGGCCGGCCTCGTCGTCGTCAACACGAACCCGCTCTACACCGAGCGCGAGCTCGAGCACCAGCTGAAGGATTCGGGAGCGAAGGCGGTCCTCGTCGTCGAGCTGTTCGCGAGCACCGTCGAGAAGGTCGTCGCCCGCACCGAGGTGGAGACGGTCATCGTCACCCGTGTCGGAGATCTGCTCGACTTTCCGAAGTCCCTGCTCGTCAACGCCGTCATGAAGCACGTGAGGAAGATGGTGCCTCCGTACACCCTCTCCGGTCACCACCGCTTTCGCGACGTGCTCGCCGAGGGCGCGCGATTGCCTCCGGTGCGTGCGACGCTCGGGCACGACGACATCGCCTTCCTGCAGTACACCGGCGGCACCACCGGGGTCGCCAAGGGGGCGATGCTGACGCACGGCAACATGGTCGCCAACGTGCTCCAGGCGGTCGCCTGGCTGGAGGTGGGCGATCTCGAGGAGGGGCGGGAGATCATCGTGACGGCACTGCCGCTCTATCACATCTTCGGGCTGACGGCGAACTGCCTGACCTTCATGAAGCTCGGGGCCATGAACCTTCTGATCACGAACCCGCGCGATATCCCCGCCTTCGTCAAGGAGCTATCGAAGGTGCGTTTCAACGCCTTTACCGGCGTCAACACCCTGTTCGTCGCGTTGATGAACCACGAGGGATTCGAGAAGCTCGACTTCTCCGGCCTGAAGGTCACGCTCGGCGGCGGAATGGCCGTGCAGAGAGTCGTCGCCGAGCGCTGGAAGGCGGTCACCGGGTGCGTTCTGGTCGAAGCCTACGGACTGACCGAGACCAGCCCCGCGGCCTGCATGAATCCGATGAACATCGAGCGATTCACCGACTCGATCGGGCTGCCGATCTCCTCGACCGAGGCCTCGATCCGAGACCCCGACAACGACACCGTACCGACCGGGGAGCCCGGCGAGCTCTGCATTCGTGGCCCCCAGGTCATGAAGGGCTACTGGCAGCGTCCCGAGGAGACGGCGAAGACGATCGACGCCGATGGCTGGTTGCATACGGGGGACATCGCCACGATCGACGAGCGCGGCTTCGTCAAGATCGTCGATCGGCTGAAGGACATGATCCTGGTCTCCGGATTCAACGTCTATCCGAACGAGATCGAGGCGGTCGTCGTCGCGCTGCCCGGAGTGCTCGAGGTGGGGGCTATCGGGGTGCCGGACGAGCACTCGGGCGAGGCGGTCAAGGTCGTCATCGTCAAGAAGGATCCGGCGTTGACCGAGGAGCAGATCAAGGAGCACTGCAAGAAGGAGCTGACCGGCTACAAGCGTCCCAAGATCGTGCAGTTCGTCGACGAGCTGCCGAAGACCAACGTCGGGAAGATCCTGCGCAGAGAGCTGCGCGAGCTGTAGGCATGCGGCGCCCGGGGGGCGGGGGGCGGGTCTCCCGGACGACAGGCTCCGAGCGGAAGATGCCGGGCGGGAGCTCGCCCCGATCAGGCGGCTCGCCGTTCGGCCTCGAGCGGCGGTGTCGTCCCCTCCCGGCCCGCGATCCCGTCCAGGGCCTCGTGCAGCGCGCTCACCACTCGGTCCTGTTCCTCGAAGGTCATGGCACCGAACAGCGGCAGGCTGATGGCGCGAGCGTAGTAGTCGAGGGCGTTCCCGAGCGGATCTCGCGCATGCCCGCGGGCGCGGTAGTAGGGTTGGGTGTGTACGGGAATGTAATGCACGTTGACACCGATGCCGGCTGCCCTGAGCGCGATGAATACGGTCTCTCTGAGGGCACTGGCCGTCGGCCCCTCACCCACGAGGATCGGGTACAGGTGCAACGCGGAGCGACTGCCGCCGGGGCGGCCCGGCAGCGTGACGCCCGTACCGGCCAGCAGGGCGTCGTAGCGCTCGGCCAGCGCGTGACGATGGCGCACGTAGCTCTCGAGCCGCGTCAGCTGACTGATGCCGAGGGCGGCCTGCAGATCGCACATGCGATAGTTGTAGCCGAGCTCGTGCTGGGCGTAGAGCCACGACTGCGCGCCCGCGTCGCGCACGATCCCATGAGTGCGCAATCGGCGCATGCGCTCGGCGAGCGCCGCCGAGCGCGTAGTGACCGCCCCGCCCTCCCCGCTCGTGACGATCTTCACGGGATGGAAGCTGAATACGGTGGCATCGCCGTGACGGCAGGCACCGACCGGCGAGTGCCCGTCGTGTGCACCGATCGCGTGCGAGGCGTCCTCGAGGACGTGAAAGCCGTACTCTTCGGCCAGTGCGCCGATCGCCCCCATGTCGCACGGCTGTCCGGCGAAATGCACGGGAATGACGACCTTGGGCAGCGGTAGCGCGCCGGCCTGCGCGCGCGTGAGCTTGTCGGCGAGCGCCTGGGGACAGAGATTGTAAGTCACCGGGTCGATGTCGACGAAGTCGACCTCGGCACCGCAGTAGCGCGCGCAGTTGGCCGAGGCGACGAAGGTGTTGGGCGAGGTCCAGACCCAGTCGCCTGGTCCGACGCCGAGCGCTCTGCAGGCGATGTGCAGCGCGGCCGTCGCGCTGTTGACGGCCACCGCGTGCGGCACCTCGCAGCGAGCGGCGATCGCGGACTCGAACTCGGCGATCTTCGGCCCCTGGGTCAGCCAGGGAGAGCGCAGCACCGCGAGCACCGCCTCGATATCGGCCTCGGTAACGTCCTGCCGTCCATAGGGGAGAATCCCTGCGGGGGTCGCCGCTTCCCGCGCCGGTTCGCGAGCTCTCCCGCCTCCGCTGCCGTCGCTCACGCCGCGAGCGCCGTGTCGTGACGCCGGATCCAGAAGCGCAACGCGTCGGTCGACATCCACTCCTCGTTCGTCGAGCTGTCGTACACGAAGCCTTCGGGCACCTTCACGCCCTCGCCGATGCGAAGGGGATCCTCGCACCAGTCGTGAATCGCCGGCAGGATCTTGTAGTGATCGGGATACTCGTAGGTGCTCAGCGAGTCCTCGGGGCTGATCATCTGCTCGTGCAGCTTCTCTCCGGGACGAATGCCGACGAACTCGTGGGCCGCGTCGGGGGCGACCGCCCGCGCGATGTCGATGATGTTCATCGAGGGAATCTTCCTGACGTAGATCTCCCCGCCGATGGCGTCCGCCAGAGCGTGCCAGACGAGCTCCACGCCCTGCTCGAGCGTGATCATGAAGCGTGTCATGCGCGGGTCGGTGATCGGCAGCACGCCCCGATCGCCGAGCTGCATGAAGAACGGGATGACCGAGCCGCGCGAGCCCATGACGTTTCCGTAGCGGACCACCGAGAAGCGCGTGCCCACCGCCCCGCTGTAGGCGTTGCCGGAGACGAACAGCTTGTCCGAGGCGAGCTTGGTCGCCCCGTAGAGGTTGACCGGGCTGCTCGCCTTGTCGGTCGACAGCGCGACGACGCGCTTGACGCCGCGATCGATCGAGGCGTCGATGACGTTCATCGCGCCGTCGATGTTGGTCTTGATGCACTCGAAGGGGTTGTACTCGGCGGCCGGCACGATCTTCATCGCGGCGGCGTGAACGACGTGATCGACCTCGCCGAGGGCTCGGTGCAGTCGCTCCCGGTCGCGCACGTCCCCGATGAAGAAGCGTACGCGCGGGTCAGCGCCGAACTCCTTGGCCATGTCCCACTGCTTCATCTCGTCGCGCGAGTAGATGATGATCTTGCGCGGGGAGAAGCGTTCGAGCGTGCGGCGCGTGAACATCCGACCGAACGACCCGGTCCCTCCGGTCACCAGGATGGTGCTGTCTTCCAACATGTCTCTCGGGCTCTCTCGTGGCTGACGGCGGCGGGAAAGGACGAATGGCCTCGTCGCCACCCCGCGCGTCGGTCCTCGCCGCGAGCGGCACCAGCCGCTTCGTCGGCAGATCACGGCACGGGCTGCACGATCGGTGCCTAACGCTCCGGGGAAGGAAAATGGCAGGGTTGTTGTAAGCGGGTCGGCATGAGCGACGAACACAGCACATCCGCACCGAGCTTTCTGCAGAATCCGTTCGGCGAGCGCTACCTGCACGAGATCAATCGTCAGGTTTTCGCCTCCGACCGAGCGGCGGATGTCTTCAGTCGCCGGTTGAAGGACGACTTCGGTACCGACAACACCCTCTTCGTCATCATCGGCAGCGACTCGGGGCTGCTCCTGGAGCACCTGCGCGAGCTGCCGCTCGGCAAGGGTTCCCGGCGACTGATCGTCGAGGCGGACGATCTGTACCCGCTGATCGCCTCCGATGCGGATGCGGCCGCTACCGATGATCGGACGCACCTGTGCCGCTTCGACGACTGGCAGGAGGTGTTCGCGGGCTGCAAACCCGACAGCTATGTCCACGGGGGTCTCATCAAGGTGATCGAGTCGCTCGGCTGCCTGCACGATCACAGCGCACGCTATCTGCCGATGCTGCGGGCGATCAAGGCGCGGGTCACCGAGTTGGCCCACCACTGCAGGATCGCGATCGCCAACCAGGCTTTCGCTCGAACGCAGCTGCGCAACCTCTGCGACAACGTACGGCCCGCAAGCGAGCTCCGGAGTATCGGGGAGGGGCACGCCGCGGTGGTCCTCGGCGGGGGCCCTTCCCTCGACGATTCGATCGACTGGGTCGTGGAGAACCGCGAGTGCCTGTTCGTGATCGCCGTGTCGCGGCTGTGCGGCAAGCTTCAAGGCCTCGGGCTTCGCCCGGACGTGGTGATCTGCGTCGACCCCCAGGAGATGATGTACGACATCAGCAAGCAGGGGCTGCTCTGGACGGACGTGCCGCTGATCAGCGCGTACCATGTCTCGCCTCCCGTGCTGCAACAATGGCGGGGCCCTACGTTCTACCTCGGCTCGCTGCTCCCCTGGAACGACGGCACCGACAAGGGACCGGCGAACATCGCCTCGATGGGTCCGACGGTGAGTCACGCCGGTGCCTGGTTCGCCCTGGAGTGCGGCTTCGAGCTCGTCCTGCTGAGCGGGCTGGACCTGTGCTTCGCCGTCGGCGGTGGCACGCACGCCGGGGGCAGCGTGGAGGAGGCGATCGGTCTGCTACCCTCCCGATGCGACGCCGCGGTCCGCACCTACAGCGGGCGCATGGCGGGCACCTCGATCGTACTGCAGCACGGTCTCGAGAGTCTCGAGAACATCGGCCGCCACGCGAACACCGAGCGAACGCGACTGTTCAACTTGAGCCCGAACGCGGCTCACGTCGAGTCAATACCCCTGATCGATGTCGCCGACGTGTCGCTACCGGACTCGCGCCCGGTTCTCGAGCTCGCCGCCGAGAGCGACTCGCGTCGCGCTCACCTGGCACAGGTCGCGAGGATGAAAGACAAGGCGCGGCACCGCTTCGGACAGATCAAGAGACTCTGCGACGAGGGCATGGAGCTGGTCGATCTCGTCGGTCGAACGGGCGATCAGCGCCGCTTCGAGGCACTGCAGCGAAAGCTCCGCCGCGTGCAGCGCAACCTCGACAAGGATCACGGGCCCTGGTTCCACGCCATCAAGATGTACGCGGCGGGGGAGCTCCTGCGCTCCGTTCGACCCGCCGGGATCGACGGCGACGATGTCGATGGCCAGGACGACTGGATCCGAAACTACTTCGCCACCGTCCAGCGGACCGCCGACACCTATCTGACCTTGCTCGAGGCGGGCGAGACGCGTCTGCGCATGCGCCTGGCCGAGCTCGAACCGTCCGCGAACGTCGACGAGCTACTCGACTTCTGGACCGAGGACCATACCCCTGGCAGGGTGCTGTCGCTAGCCGCACGGCTCGAGAAGGAGAGCACCTCGACAGACGAAGAAGAGCCCTCCGCGGCAACGCGCGCACGGATCGCGAACGCGGCCGAGGCGTTTCTCGCCACGCTCTCGGACAGCGGCGACACCGACTTCTCGCGGCGCACACGGGCGACCACTCTCGACCCGCACAATCTCCTGCGCAGTCTCTCGTTCCTGTTCGATCAGAAGAGCATCGGGGACCTCGTGCCGTTGGTCGAGCGTCTGAGCACGCTCTCCGCACCGAACGACGTGTTCGGGGTCTACGCGACCGGGCTGTGCGCCGAGCTCTCCGGGGATCGACGGGAATCGCTCGATCACTACCGAGGCGTGCTCGATCGCTTCGGGGACTGGTTCGAGAGCGAGACGGGTGTTCCCACCGGCCTCGAGGCCTTGCTCGAGACCACGCTGCAGCGCATCGTCGACTGCTACCTCACCGAAGGTGACGGAGAATCGGCGACCGAGAGCCTCGCGCTCCTCACGCAGATCTCCCCCGCCTACGCGCCGCGCTACGCCCATCTCCTGCACCTTCTCGGGCGGCACGACGAGGCACTCGTGGTACTCGAGGAGCGCATGCGGAGCGCGCCGGGAGACTGGCGAAGCCTGCTGCAGATGGGCGAGATCTACACCACGCTGCAAGCGGTGGATGCGGCGCGGACGGTGCGGCGGATGGCCGACGAGATCCGTCGCGACACCGAGCCCTCACCCTCACGGCGGGTCGCCTGAACCGAGTCCGGGTACCCTCCTCGCGGAACGAGAGCTTTCCCCCTCCCCGCGAGCGCCTCCGAGCAGAGGGGTCGGTCGACGATACGCCGATGCCGCGCGCTCAGCCCGAGCCGGCGGAACCTCCGCCCGGAACGCGAGAGGCGTTCGCGGGGCGGGCCCTCCTCATCGATGTCTGCGCAGCAGCAGCAGCTCCGAATGGTAGCCGTCGACGGTCCGGTAGCCGAACGGGCTGACGTTTCTCTCGATCAGCTCGTAGCCTGGCAGCATGTGGAGATAGTCCTCCGAGACGATCGGCTCGATGACCCCGACCGAGTGCGTCGTCCGCCGCTGCTTGCCCTCGCGCATGTTCCGCAGCAATACCCAGCGCGCCCCCAGCCGCTCGACGTGGGTGAGGTAGTTGCGCACGATCGGCGGCTCCATCTCCTGAAAGGAGATGAAGTTGACGAACAGATCCACCTCGCCGTGCAGGTGCTCTATCTGCCAGTTGCACAACGCGCTCGCCGCGGGCAGCTCGGCGATATCGATCCGCCCCCGATCGGCCGTCTGAGCGAACCCGGCCACTCGCTCGGGGCCGAGCACCGCCGAGAGGTAGTGCCGCGCGATCGTGCTGTTCGGCGGAATGTCGAGGTCGACGTACTTCATCCTCGGATCGCCACCGCTCAGCAGAATCTCGCCGAGCGAGCCGAAGCCGCCGCCGATCTCCACGACGGTGCCGATCTCGTCCGTGCCGAGCCGACGCTTGAGGAGGCACAAACCGAGGAGGTAGTTCAGCGAGGAGCGGCTGAAGCGTCTGCCCTCGAAGGTGAACTGCTCGACGGGGTTCCCGACCGCGCTCTCCGAGAACGACTGAAGGCACGGTTTCGCGCTCGATATACCGTCGGCCGCTTGCAATACACGGAAGTCGGCCAGGGCGGAGCTGTGGCCCGAGAGTAGCTGTTCGACCGTCAGCATCGGTTTCGCCTCGCCGGCCACCGCCGCTTCGAGCGCCTCACCCGTCCGATCGTCGAAGCCGTTGCCCGGCATGCCGTAGGTCGGCACGAAGTAGCCGAGCGGTAGAGGCAATCGTCTGAAGTTCTCGACGCCGTGGCGCCGCACCTGCTCGGCGATGTCCTCCGCCGCCTGCGCCCAGAAACTGCTCGGTCGGTAGAGATCGTTCTGCAGGGGCATGGAGGACATCGCCTGCTCGAGCTCGGCGATGAACGGGTCCGGAGCGGGAAGCGACGACGACACGGCGCTCACGGACGCCTCCCCCGAGCCGGCTCGACGCTCCCCACCGTGGAGCCCTCGCCGGTACCGGTGTCATCTGTCTCGAAGGAGATGTTCAAGGTGTCGTCGACCCTCTGGTTCGTTCGGATTCGGAAGCCTGGGCATCCGTACGGCACGCGTTCGGCCTCGGGCGCCCCCGGTGTCGACGACCCGCGTCGGATCGACGGAGTCGAGGTAGCGCCTGCCACACGTCCCACTCGCGAGCGAACATCGCCACGCGACTCCGGGCGAACCGCGCCGCACCGTCACGGCACGGCGTCGAACCCGTTGGGCGTGTCTCGTGAGGTGGCGCCAGATCGGCTTGCGCCTATCGTGCCAAGGGCCGTCACGATCGGGTACCCGCGCGGCTGTCGCCGAACCGCTCGCCGCGACGTATGCTGATCGACAACCCGCCGGACTGTGCCGCAGATGACCGCCTTCACACTATTCCCGCTCGAGCGTTTTCCGAGACGAAGCCATTCGGCCCCCGCCGACGTGAAGCGCGGTCCGAGAGCGGGCAGCGCGGCCCGATGAGCGTCTGCCTCGTTCCGGCTCGTGGCGGCTCGAAGCGCGTACCGGGCAAGAACGTACGCTCGTTCTGCGGCAAGCCGATGATCCATTGGTCGATCGAGGCGGCCGCCGAGTCCGGTTGCTTCGAGCGTATTCTCGTGTCGACCGACGACGAGCGCACCGCCGCGATCGCCCGCGCCGCCGGAGCGGAGGTGCCGTTCACGCGTCCACCGACCCTCGCCGACGATCACGCGAGCACGCTGGCGGTGGTGCGTCATGCCATCGACTTCCTCGACGCCGCCGGTGCGCTGCCCGAGACGCTGTGCTGTCTGTACGCCACCGCCCCCTTCGTTCGCGCGGAGGATCTGCGTCTCGGTCGCGCGCAGTTGCCCGGGTGGGACTTCGCGATGCCCGTGACACGCTACGCCTTCCCGATCCAGAGAGCGCTGCGGATCGGCCCCGCACGTCGCCTCGAGATGCTCGATCCGGAGCGCTACGAGGTGCGCAGTCAAGACCTGGAAGAGGCGGTGCACGATGCCGGACAGTTCTACTGGGGCACGGCACACGCGTGGCGCGACGACCGCCCCTTCTTCGCACAGCGCGTACGTCCGATAGAGTTGCCGCGGTGGCGCGTCCAGGACATCGATACCGAGGAAGACTGGACTCAGGCGGAAGCGCTGTTCCGCGCGCTCGAGGGTCAGGGGTGAGGCAAGGGTCTCGACCGATGTCTCCCGCCTTATCAGCAGGCTGACGACGGCGACTTGTAGACGTACATCGCGAACTCGAACGGGAACCCTCCTTCGCGCAGCACGTAGTCGTGGCGCAGCACGGGGTGACCACCGAGAACATCCTTGCAGAACGCGAAGATCTCCATGGGGTCGACGTAGTAGAGGTTCGGATCACGGTACTCCACGTAGGTCGACATCGCGTTGAAGGCGATCCCTCGCTCGGCGACCTCGAACATCGCCGCGAGCGTGGTCTCCATGAAGCCGCGATTGTCGTCCATGCGATTGTTGAAGACGCCGGACAGCAGCACGTGATCGAACCCTCGCGGCAGCCTGCCGCTCGCGTCGACCAGAGACACGCTGGCACGCTCGTCACCGGCCAGCGAGCGCTCCGCCAGCCGGACGAACTCCGGCACGATGTCCACGCCGTGGTAGCGCCCGTCGAAGCCTGCGGCCACCAGGAAGCGGTACAGGTGCGCCAGCCCGCACCCGACATCGAGCACCGAGCCGAGCGGTCGGGCCACCTCCGTCAGTATTCCGAAGCGAGCGAACTGAGAGGCCTCGTCGCTGTACTGCAGCGCCTCGGCGACCGGTCCGTGACGCTCGAGCAGGCTTCGGTAGTGCGCGATCAGCGGATTGTTCATCATCGGATCACGGGGCTCGAGTGGAGCGGCGAGGGTGACGGGCTGTCCGCCAGCATCGCTCAGGCGCAGCGTCGGTGGAGCTCGGCGTCGTGCGGATCGTCCGTCGACAGGACATGCTGCAGCGTGGTGTCGAAGCACTTCATGAATTCGTCTCGCACCCGCCGTCCGGGGGGAATGCCGACCACACGTCCGGCGCGCGAGCGCAGGCCCCTCCGAAGCTCCCCGTCCACCGCTTCCCAGCCCGGGCGAGGCACGCTGAAGGCGACGGGACAACCCCACGCCGTCGAGCCCCTGTACCGAGTTCCGGCACGCAGGTAGCCTGTCTCGAGCATGGCCGACCAGACAGCCGCCTCGTCCTCGGACCTGAAACCCGAGCGCAGCGCAGCCGGATGGCGGGGGACCTCGGCCATGACCACGGTGTAGCCGTCCTCGCGCGTCTGTCGTCCGTACACGCCTGCCCGGTTGTAACGCGTCGGCAAGCGGTGCGCCGCGTAGTCGTTGAGGTAGTTCGGTCCCGCGATCGATTCCTCCGGAACCTCGAAGGCGACAAAGCAGGTTCCGACCGGCAGCGAGAGCTCCCGCGTGCGATCCGGCACGCCGAACAGCTGCGCCAGCAGAAAGTCCGGCAAGGTCCAGAACAGCGTGCCGCCCGACCACCGTCGTTCGCCGGAGACGAGCACCGGGCCGCGCCCGGCGTTCTCGATCCGCTCGATCGGACAGCCGGTGGCCAGCTCCACACCGAGCTCGGCGAGGCGCCGCGTCGCGTGCCCGCAGAATCCGCCGAGCCCACCGTGCGCCGGGTAACCGATGAGGCCGTCGACACCAGCGGCGCCGAAGCGTTCGTCGGCGCAGCCGAGCGAAACGCCGAGGCGCGCGTCCCAGAAAGGGTCCGCCGTCTTCAGGGCAACCATCCGCTCGTCGGTACCGAGCTTGGGGCGGGAGAGCGCGGCGAGCGCGACGTGCGCATCGGGTGACAGCGCCGCGGGATCGCCGCCGCCGGTCAGCTTGCGCGCCATCGGCAGGATCGCCTCGGCCAGCGTCCGTCCGTAACGCTCGCGGTACCACCGCTCGTAGCTCTCCGGCTCCCGCGCCAGTCCCGTTCCACTCGCGTGCAGGCGCTCGAGCTCGATCAGTGCGGTCTCGGCTAGTGAGGGCGCGTCGACGCTGAAGTCGGGCATCTCGATGTCCATCGACCAGCCTTCGCCGACAGTGCTCGCCCAGCGATGCCCGTCGAGCGACACGAGCTCGTCGCCGAGCACATCGGCGTAGAACTCCCTCGCGAGGGCGGTACGCAGATCGAGCACGTGCGTGCCCTGATCGAGCCAGTACCCCTCCCAGGGGCGCGAGCGCATGTTGCCACCGAGCTGATCGGCGGCCTCGACCAAGGCGACCGAGGCGCCCGATCGCACCAGTCGCCAAGCGGCATAGATGCCGGCGAATCCGCCGCCGGCGATGACCACGTCATGGTGTGTCAAGCGGCTGACTCCCGTGGTCTCGTCACCTCGTCGAGCGTCATGGATCGCCCGATCCCCGAGCGCACCAGCGGCAGGAACTCGTCCGGTCCCAGCCAGGCGAGGGCGTCGATGGCGGCCAGGTGGGATTCGAAGGGCGTGCCCGGTGCCTGAGGGTAGGGTCTCGGCTCGTAGTTCAGAAAGCGCAGAGCGATCGAACTCGCGGCGAACGGATCGGACTCGGCGAGGTAGGCGGCCGAGCCGACGGGTGAGAGGTACTCCTCGGCACCAAGCGTTCGACAGATCGCGTACAGGCGATCGGACTTGTCCATCGCCGGGATACCCAGCTCGGACGAGCGCCGACGCCGCCCACCGATGCCGACCCGCCGCGCCACCCCCTCGACGAGCCCGATGTTCAGCGCCACGAGACTGTCGCCGGCAGCGGTGAAGGCTTCGTCGATCAGGCTCTCGACCATCGCCCGATAGGGCGCCTTGGCCAAGGCGCTGGAGATCGTCCTCGCCAGCGCCTTCTCGAACCCGGTCCTCGCCAGTCGGGCCTCGGCGATCGTCGGGCGCGAGGGCTTGCCGACGACGTTCAGCGATACCATGGCCGTGCCGCCGCCGGTCCGGATTCGGTTGCGCACATGCCAGCTGCGACGCACGAGCTGGACATCGTCGAGGTAGACGAACTCGTCGACGGCGTCGAGCAAGGCGAAGTAGCCGAGCCAAGGCAGGAAGGTCGGCTGCATGATGGCGACGCGCCTGGTCATGCGGCAAGATCCCCGTAGTCGATCGGATGGCCCTTGGCCACGGCGTTTCTCAGACGCCGTCCGAGGAGCGCGTCGGCGTCGTTGGCGGGGACGCCGGCGTTGGGCCGGACGAAGCGGAAATCGCGTGCGGTCACGACATGACCGACAGGTAGATTCTCGAGCGCGAACGCCGAGCGCCGACCGGTGGCGCGCGACACCCGCTCCGCCTCGGTGGTGCGCTTTTCGGCAGAGCCTCTCGCCCAGTGCACCTCCCGCGCGCCTTCGGCGATCTCGCGGAGGACATCGGGGGTGGCCGAGAACCGGTGATCCGGTCCGGGGCGAGTGGCATCGTCGGTGAAGTGCTTCTCGATCGCGACGGCCCCCATCGCCGCCGCGGCGAGAGCGGCCCGTGACCCGAGGGTGTGATCGGAGAATCCGACCGGTCGGGCGAAGCGCTCGCCCATCGCGAACATCGCTCTGAGGTTCACCTCCTCGATCGGGGCCGGGTACGAGGAGCAGCAGTGCAGCAGCACCACCTCTCCCGAGCCGTGTCGCTCGAGCACCTCCAGCGCGTGCGCGACCTCCTCGAAGGTGGCCATGCCGGTCGAGAGAATCAGCGGTTTGGCCGTCTGCGCGAGCGCCGCGAGTAGGTCATCGAAGGTCATCTCGAACGAGGCGATCTTGTACAGCGGGCAGTCGAGACGTTCGACGAAGTCGAGATCCCGTGGATCGTAGACCGACGTGAACGGTACGAGCCCGCGCTCGCGCGCCTTGGCGAACAGCGGTTCGTGGAACTCCATCGGCATGCCGGCCGCGCGGTAGAGCTCGTGGAGGGTGCGCTCGCCCCAGATCGGATCGACCCGCATCGAGGGATGATCGCTCGGCAGCGTCAGCGAGTCGGCGTCGTAGGTCTGCAGCTTGAGACAGTCCCACCCCGCCTCCGCCGCCACATCGACCAGAGCGAGAGCACGCTCCAGATTCCGGTCGTGATTCGCGCTCAGCTCGGCGACGAGCAACGCTCGGTGAGCGGCCCCCAACGGCATTCCTTCGATGATCAGCGACATCGCCCGGCGCTCGGTGTTCGTTTCAGGATCTCCTCGACCACGCGTGCGGCACCGTTCACATCGATGTGCCGCGAGGCGGCGGCACCGGCGAGGATCGATGGCGCCGCTTCGGCGTCGATGTGCGAGAGCCGCTGCAAGAAACGTGCGCGACCGTCTCGGTCGGCCTCGAAGTAGAGCTCGGCGAGCCCGGCGCTCGCGAACCCCTCGTAGTACTCGCGGTACTCCCGTCCCCGAGCGAGGTAGATCGCCGCTCGACCGAGGGCCGCCGCCTCGTAGCGCAGCAGACCGGGACGACCGACCACGAGACTCGCCCGCGCGATCAGCGAGGCGAGAGAGGCCGGCGCACGGTGGAGTCGGACGGCGTCGTGCTCGGCGGCCAGCCGTTCGAGTGCCGTACGGGTTCGCGCGTCGAACAGCGGCCCGATCACGACATCGAGCGCCACGCCCGTGGACGCCAAGGCCGATGCCGCCGCTCGGGACAGACCGTCCTCGTCGGATCCGCCGCAGCTCAGCATCACCCGAGGGCCGAGCTCATGCGCCGGGCGGACCGGGGCACGCTCGAACTCGGGCCCGAGAACGGCGTAGGCCGCCCCTGCCAACCAGCGCTCGGCCGGGGCGGCGGGGCGCAGCCGTGCGGCACCGAGATAGGGGGTGACGAGCAGCTCGGGAGTCGCCGCGGGGATATCGATCGGGTAGTGATCCGGTGGCATGCTATCGATCACCACTCGAACGAGTGGCGTGCGCCTCAGCGACATCACCTCTCGCACCGTGCTCTCGGCGTTGCCCCGCCATAGCGTGTCGAAGACGATGGCGCCGAAGCGCAGCTCGGCGGCGAGCTCCGCGAGGTTCGTGCCGTCGGTGCAGCGTATGGTCTCGGCCGCTATGCCCTCGGCGACGAGCCCGTCTCGCGCCGCACCCGAGACCAGGTGCACCACCGACAGACCGCACTTGCCGAACGCTACGGCCAGCGAACGGGCTCGTCGTGCGTGCCCGAGCCCTATCCGCGAGGACGAATCATGGCGTAGCGCGATACCGACGGCATCCATCGAAGCGGCGTCAGAATTCCTCCCAGAACTCTCCGTTGCCGACCGACCGCGACGGAGCGGCCGGTGCGGTGGAGGGCGCGGCGGCGCGGGCCGCGGCCAGAGCGCTGGTGTGCTCGGCGGTCGAGGCGCGTGGGGTTGACTCGCTCGAGCGAGACCTCGGCGGGGACTCGACGATCGTCGCCGGTGCCGTCCGATCAGCGCTCGGCGTCGCCGCCGAACCGCCGCCACTCTGAGAACTCCGCCTCCTCCCCTTGTCGTCGTTGACCGCGAGGCCGTCCCCGACGGAGAAGTAGCCGATGTGCTCGGCAAGGCGCGAGGCCTGTTCGGTCATCGCCTCGCTCGTGCGCATCGCCTCCTCCACCATCGTCGCGTTGCGCTGCGTCGTTCCGTCCATGTGCACCAGCGACTGGTTGATCTGCTCGATCCCCGATGCCTGCTCGTCGCTCGCGACGCTGATCTCTCCGACGATGTCGGTCAATTTCGCCACCGCCTCGACGATGTGCTCGAGCTCCTCGCCCGAGTCGCGCACCAGCGCCGTCCCGTCGCGCACCTTGGCCACGCTGTCCTCGATCAGATCCTTGATCTCCCTCGCCGCCTCCGCGCTCCTGCCGGCCAGTTGCCGAACCTCGCTCGCCACCACCGCGAACCCTCGTCCCTGCTCCCCCGCCCGCGCCGCCTCCACCGCCGCGTTCAGCGCCAAGAGGTTCGTCTGGAAGGCGATCTCGTCGATCACACCGATGATGTCCGCTATCCGCTCGCTCGCCGAGCTGATCTCCGTCATCGC
>Ga0114952_1001545_pt1 | contig 19415 bp, 14 predicted proteins | sample SidtaG_2_FD_87303 | JGI IMG/M metagenome (GOLD analysis project Ga0114952, IMG submission 87303) | Marine algal microbial communities from Sidmouth, United Kingdom - Sidmouth_Asex2 metaG | ecosystem: Host-associated > Algae > Red algae > Unclassified | place: Sidmouth, United Kingdom | collected...
ACTTAAGCCATTGGTGACCGCAACCGGATCAAAGGTGGTCGACCTAGAGACGTTCAAAATAAATCAACGCGATAGCCGACCTCGACAGGCTGAAACCAAAGAGTTTCTCAACACAATCGGCTTTTTTTGCCTCTTTCGCCGCAATCTGCACCAAGGGCCGGTCTGAAACGGGACAACTTTCGCTGCGCGCTGCATGAAATGGTAAAACGCGACAAAGCCGACAGTAGACCTTTCGCCCCTTGCTGACGCTGCATTCTTTCGCGGGTGCAGCGATAGTCTTTTGATGGTGCCGCGCATTTTACCGGACCAGTCATTCGGAGACGCAAGAACCAGGCAAACCCGCATGACCGATACGTAGAAGAGGGGCGCAACAGATAAGTTGTGAAATAAAGTGGAGTTCGGTTGGGGATGCCCAATGGCTGCTCCGCGCGTTGCATAGAATTCTGATCGCAATGGCGATGCTCCGGTCGATCCAAGCTGGCATAGCAGCAATCACGAAGCAGATGTTGGGCAACCGGTTGTTCTGGACTGTCGGGAACATGGCATTTAATTTTCTTCTTTGTCCCGAACGGGCGGGGAAAGGTTGTCGATCGCGACATCGCGTTCCATTGCTGGCCGTATTCTTTGGAGGGTCGGTCACCGCATCCGAACAAGGACGGATATTGCTTTGTCGGGGGGGGCTGACAGATCAAAAAGTCTTGGGTTTGTGCCCGCGCGCGCGTTCTAACCGCTTACCGTCGGACACAGTTGCTTGAATGCCTTATCTCGGCATAGGACGTTAAGGATGCCGGTACATCCATGCGGATTGCGCCTGACATCGGCGGACAGCACAGGCTGGAGCTTTGTCGCAGCGATGAAGTTGTTTGCGGGTCTGAGGTAAGAACGCACAGGTACTTTGACCACTCTGTGTGCAAAAATGCCAGCAGTGCCACCGTCTGTCCTACAAGGCCAAAAGTGGGAAAGGAGGCGATGAGAGCCTGTGACCCTCAAGAAAAGTGCGCGTCACCGAGGGTCTGCGCATCGCTGATCTATCGATCTTGCCGAGATGCCCCGAATGCAGGGCATCTCGTTTGTTGTCGCCGACAATTAATCCGCGAGATGGATATCATGCAAGGCAAGTTCATAGAACGGATGTACGTCTACATTGGTAAACTTGCCGTTCGAATGGTTGTAGACGGCCCGCCAGTAAGGCTGGATGACCACGCCTTCATCCTGCATGATCTTTTGCATTTGTCCCATGATCTCACGGCGGGCATCTGCATCAGCCACGGACAGACCCTGCTCGAGCAAGCTGTCGAACTCAGCATTCGCAAAGCCACTCTCGTTCCACGGAACCCCGGATTTGAATGCCAGTGACATGATCTGGATGCCCAGCGGGCGCGGCCCCCATTCGGTTGCCGAGAATGGATATTTAGTCCAATCGTTCCAGAACGTAGCACCCGGCATGACCGTGCGCTTGATGTTGAGACCGGCATCGCGCATTTGCGCAGCAACCGCATCACAGGTGTTTTTCTGCCAGTCGGTATCGAGCGATATCAGCTCGAACTCCGTATCCGCATGACCTGCTGCGGCGACCATTTCCGCACCCTTTGTCGGATTTACTTCCAAGGGTGGCAACTCGGCATATTCGGGATGGATGGGGCAGACAAAGTGGTTTTCACCCGGCAGCCCGAGACCGCTGATCCCCAGTCCGAGTATCTTGGCGTTGTCCACAGTCAGTTGAATGCCGCGCCGCACGTCACGATTGTCATAGGGCGAGTCGAGTTGGTTGAAGCGCACCGAGACAGTGCTTGCTGTGATCACATCCGAGGATTTCCAGCCAATGCCGTCGAACGCGCTGACGAAATCGCTGTCGGTCCGGTAGGTCAGATCGATCTCACCGCCAGCTGCGGCGGAAAGCCACGCAGACTGATCGGTCCCTAGGTCGACAAACTCGACCCGATCCAACCATGCACCCTCGCGCCAGTAATCGTGATCGGGATTGCGCACCAGAACCGCACCGATACCAACCTCGTAGCTTTCGGGAAGATAGGCGCCGGTTCCAATCGGGTTTTCAAGGGGGTCGCTGCCACCGACAAAGCTGCGGTGGACCACGGCTGCTGGATAATCCGATAGTGCCGCCATGATGCTGATGTCCGGCGATCCGAGGTTCAGTTGCACCGTGTGATCGTCGATCGCCTCCATTGCACCATCGCGCAGCATTTTCGTCTCGTCGTCTTGCAGCGCCGCAACGCGTGAGGCCATCGAGTTGCCTTCGACCGTGCCATCCGCCCAAAGCATGAAATTATGCACGACATCTTCGGCGGTAAAGTCATCACCGTTGTTCCATTTGACACCCTTGCGCAAATTCAACGTGTACTGCGTCGCGGTGTCGTTTGCCTCCCAGGATTCTACCAGGCTACCGGTCACGCTTCCGTCACGATTGAACAGTGTCAAGTAATCCAGCCAACCGCGGCAGAAATTCGAATACTCGGTCCAATCCCAAAGGCGGGGCTCTTTCATCGCCTTGGTTTCCAGATTGATCCGCAGCGTACCGCCGGTAGTGGGGGCAGCGTGGGCTTTGCTGGGCGCAACTGCGCCGATCAGCCCATAAGCGGCAGTGGCCGAGAGCCCGAGCATAGTTGCGCGAGAGATAAACTCGCGCCGCGAAAGTTTCCCGGCCGCGACCTCGCCCGCGTACATTTTGACCGCCGGATGTAGTTTTAAGTTCTTCATTTTCTTCCCCCTGATATCTTTTTCATTATGTGGCAATTAATCATGTGCGCGTGAGCGCGGTCAGCACTGGCGCTGTCGGTAAAAGCGTCGGCGCGAGCCTTCCGGATAATGGGTCCACATTCATTTCCACCGCTCTCAGTTTAGGGCTGGACAAAGATGTCCAATCGGTATGAAAACTAAAGGACATAAGTGTCCAATAGGCAAGATGATTGTTGGAGGGCAGCACCACATAAGGGAGACACCGCATGAAATCGCATTACCAAGCCGTCGTGATTGGGGGTGGTGTCGTGGGCGCTTCGGTGCTCTATCACCTTGCAAAATTGGGTTGGAGGGATGTCTGCCTGATCGAGCGCAACATCCTCACCGCAGGGTCTAGCTGGCACGCTGCGGGTGGATTTCATGCGCTAAACGCGGCCCCCAACATCGCCAGCCTGCAAGCCTATACAATCGATCTGCTGTCGGAGATCGAGCGCGAATCGGGTCAGTCAGTCGGGATGCACATGACGGGGGGCATGACGCTGGCAGGCACGCCGGACCGGTGGGAATGGCTCCAATCGGCGTACCGCACATTCCAGTCCATCGGCATCGACGATGTGCGTCTGATCACGCCAAAGGAAGCAGGCGAGTTGAACCCCCTGATGTCGACGCACGGCATTCTGGGCGGCATGTGGGCGGACCGCGAAGGTTATGTAGATACCACCGGAACTGTGCATGCCTATGCCGGTGCTGCCAAAAAACACGGCGCGGAGGTGATCGAACATAACCGTGTTCTAGAGCTGATCCAGACCAAGGACGGCTGGGACGTGGTCACCGAAAAGGGAACAATCCATACCGAGCATGTGGTGAACGCGGCAGGCCTGTGGGCCAAGCAGGTGGGCCGTATGGCGGGGATCGAACTGCCGGTCTCGCCGCTTAACCACCACTACCTGATCTCCGACACCATCCCCGAGCTTGAGGGGCTCGATACCGAGGTGCCGCTAACTGTCGATCTGGAGGGGTTCACCTATACGCGGCAGGACCAGAAAGGGCTACTGCTGGGGATCTACGAGATTGATCACGAGCACTGGATGATGGACGGCGCACCTTGGGAATACGGTTTCGAGCTTCAGCAAGAGGACACGGATCGCATCGAGCGCGAGCTTACCTTGGGGTTCGAGCGGTATCCGGCATTGCAGAATGTGGGTGTCAAAACATGGGTCAACGGCGCGTTTACCTTTGCGCCGGACGGCAACCCGTTGGTTGGTCCGGTGCGTGGCAAGCCCGGCTATTGGTGCGCTTGCGGCGTGATGGCGGGGTTCCTGCAAGGGGGCGGTGTCGGTAAATCGTTAGCCGAGTGGATGATTCACGGCGAACCCGAGGCGGATGTGTTCGGCATGGATGTCGCGCGCTTCGGCGATTACGCGGGCAATAAGCGTTTCATCAAGGAGACGACGGGCCAGTTCTACACCCGCCGCTTTGTGATGACCTACCCCAACGAGCAGCTGCCCGCAGGCCGTCCGCTAAAGAAATCCGGCGCCTACTCCGACATGACAGCCGCAGGGTGCCAATGGGGCGCAAGCTGGGGGTTGGAGGTGCCGCTCTATTTCGCTGATAAGCCCGACTTTAAGGAAAAGCAGAGCCTCAAGCGCTCCAACGCGCATGATCTGGTTGCAGCCGAGTGCAAGGCAGTGCGCGAGGCAGTGGGCCTGCTGGACATTTCCGGCTTCTCGCGCTTCGAGGTCAGCGGCGCGGGAGCCGAGGCATGGCTCGATCACATGATGGCGTCAAAACTGCCCAAGCCAGGCCGGGCAAAGCTTGCCCCGATGCTATCGCCCGATGGCAAGCTGAAGGGCGATCTGACGGTTTTCAACTGGGGTGATGGCACGTGGTGGATCATGGGCAGCTATTACCTGCGCGAATGGCACATGCGCTGGTTTCACGACCATATGGGCGAGGATGTCGTCGTACGTGATATGGCAGACGCGACGGTGGGTTTCTCTTTGTCCGGCCCCAACAGCCGCAAGGTGCTGGAAAAGCTCACCGATGGCCCGATTGGCGAGCTGCCTTTCATGGGCTGCGGGATGTTTGACATTGGCATGATCCGCGCGCGTGTGGGCCGCTTGTCCGTCTCGGGCGAGCTGGGCTTCGAGATCCACTGCTCCGCTGCCGAGCATATCACGCTGCGCGAAACGCTTATCGAAGCAGGCGCCGATCTGGGCCTGCGCGAGGTGGGCTTCAACGCGCTTCTGAGCTTGCGGCTCGAGAAGAGCTTCGGGATTTGGAACGCCGAGTTCACCCAAGGGTACACCGCCGCGCAGACGGGGATGGACCGCTGGATCGACTGGGACAAGGACTTTGTTGGCAAAAATGCGGCACTGGCAGAGCGGGACGGAAATGGCCCCGATCAGATCGTCGTGACCCTTGAAATCGACGCGACCGATGCCGACGCCAGCGGGTTCGAGCCGGTCTGGAAAGACGGCGCATTAGCGGGTTTCGTCACGTCGGGCGGGTACGGGCACACCGTTGGCTCATCGCTCGCCATGGCGATGCTGGACCGTAGCGCAGCCGATATCGGCACGGAGTTGAGCGTGCATATCGTCGGTGCGGAATGCAAGGCGCGTGTGATCGCGGCATCGCCCTATGATCCGGCGGGCAAGGCGATGCGGGGTGCAGCATGACACTCCATCCGACAAGCGAGGCACCTGTCAAACGCAGGCGCGGGCGCGGTAATGGCAAACCTGCGGCGTCCAAACGCACGCCTAATTATCGCCAGCTGCGCAATCCGTTTCCGACCATGAATGTGTTCTCCGAGGACGAGATTGCAAACATGCACAACACCGCCCTGAGGACGATCGAAGAGCTGGGGATCAAGGTTCTATTGCCCGAAGCGCGCAGAATCTACGCACGGGGCGGTGCCCGTGTCGACGAGGACACGCAGATGGTGTATATCGGGCGTGATATGGTCGAGGCTGCCATTGCGTCGGCCCCGAAATCCATTGCCTGCAAGGCAGGATCGCCGCACCGCGATATCCAGCTGGAGCTGGGCGCGCTCAGCTTCCAGCCGGGTGCGGGGGCGCCCAATGTCACGGACCGCGTGCGCGGGCGCAGGCCCGGGACAGGTCAGGACTTTCGTGAACTCTTGCAAATTACGCATCATTTCGACGTCTTCCAGATGGTGTCTCCGCTGGTGGAACCACAAGACATTACGACCAACGTCCGCCATTACTTCACTGTTGAAGGGCAGATGACGCTGACGGATAAATTCCCTTTCGTCTTTTCACGCGGCACCCCGCAGGTGACGGACAGTTTCGAGATGATCAAAACATTTCGGGGCCTGACGGACGATGAATTCCTGACCAACCCGCATTGCTACACGATCATCAACACCAACAGCCCGCGAACCCTCGATATCCCGATGGCCCAAGGCCTCATCGACTTCGCGCGGCACGGGCAAATGCCGATCGTCACGCCCTTTACGCTGATGGGGGCCATGGCGCCGATCACCGTGGCAGGCGCGATCACTCTCAGTCATGCAGAAGTACTGGCCGCGATCACGCTGCACCAACTCGTGCGCGCGGGGTCACCGATCTGCTACGGCACCTTTACCTCTAACGTGGATATGAAATCGGGTGCGCCCGCCCTTGGCACGCCGAGGCATTTTCAAGCCTCGCTGGCGGCAGGCCAGATGGCGCGGCATTTGGGCTTGCCGTGGCGCTCTGCCGCCGGTTCTGCGTCGAATGTAAACGACGCGCAAGCGGCCAACGAGAACCAGATGGGGCTCTGGGGCTGTCTGATGGCAGGGGCGTCGGTTATCATCCATTCTGCCGGCTGGCTGGAGGGGGGGCTGAGTGTCTCCTATGAGCAGTTGATCACCGATGTCGAAGTGCTCAATATGGTGGCAGAATTGTGTGCGGGCAACATTGCAGGCGCGGATGAAATCGGCTTTGAGAATGCCATTTCCGAGGTCGATCCCAGCGGGCATTTCTTTGCCACGACCCAGACGATGGCACGGTACAACACCGAATTCTACGAGCCGGTTGTGCATGACTACGCCAATTTCGGCACATGGACCGAGCGGGGCAGCAAGGATGCGTCGACGCGCGCGACAGACGTTTGGCAGGGGATCCTTGCGGCAGACAAACGGCCCGACGTAGACGAGACAAGGCTTGCCGCCCTTAAAGCCTTTATCGCCAAACGCACCGCCGCGGGCGGCGCACCGCCGGAGAGTTGATATGAGCGCACGTGTCACGCCCCTTTTGCACCGCGACGATCCCGAAAAGGATCCGCTTGTCGGTCACACCAAAGTCACGCGTGAAGACTGGATCAACGTTGCGCGTGATGTGTTGGTCAGCGACGGCGTGGCCGGGGTCAAGGTGCTGGCCCTCGGTCAGCGGCTCGATGTGTCGCGGTCCAGCTTCTATGGATATTTCAAAAGCCGCAATGATCTATTGGATACCTTGCTGGACGATTGGGAAGAGCGCAACACCGCAACCATTGTCAGAAGTTGTGGCCGTGAAGTGCAGTCTATCACCCAAGGTGTGTGCAATTTTTTTACCTGCTTTCTGGATCCTGACCAGTTAGATCAAGGTCTCGATTCCGCGGTACGCGACTGGTCACGTCGCGACGGGCGTGTACGCCAGAGGATCGATGCGGCAGATGCCGCGCGCCTGCGCGCAATCGCCACGATGTTTGTCCGGTTCGGCTATACTGAAAATGACGCCGACACCCGCGCCCGAATTTTGTATTTCATGCAGGTCGGATATCACGCGATCGAGATGCGAGAGCCGATTGACGCCCGCATGGCCCGCCTCGAGGGGTATATCCGCGGGTTCACCGGTGCAGATCCTGACGCCGCAGCCATTGCAGCATTTCGTACTTTTGTCCAAAAACTCGGGTTGAAATGAGCCGTCATTATTCTGCACTCACCCTGCTGCGCGAAGGTCTGCGGGGCAACCGTGGCTGGGCCAAAGCGTGGCGCACGTCCAAGCCGAAAGCATCCTACGACGTGGTCATCATCGGCGGCGGCGGGCATGGGCTTGCGACAGCGTATTATCTTGCGAAAAACCACGGCATCAACAATGTCGCGGTGCTCGAAAAGGGCTGGCTTGGCGGCGGTAACACCGGCCGCAACACCACCGTGATCCGCTCCAATTACTTTTACCCCGAAAGCGCGGCGCTCTATGACCTTTCGGTCCGCCTTTATGAAAAACTCTCGCGCGATCTGAACTACAACGTGATGTTTTCGCAGCGCGGCATGGTTGTGACGGCCCATTCCGCGCCGGAGATGGAGATGGCAGCGCGGCAGGTCAACGCAATGCGCCTCAATGGGGTCGATGCGGAACTTCTGGACCGCGAACAGGTGCGCAAACTGGTGCCGATCCTGAACTTTGGCCCCGACATGCGCCACCCCGTGCATGGCGGTGTGTTGCAACCGCGTGCGGGCACGGGGCGCCATGATGCCGTTGCATGGGGCTATGCCCGCGCGGCGGATACGGCGGGCGTCGATATCATCCAGAATTGCGAGGTGCGCGATTTTATCACCGCAGGTGGGCGCTGTGTCGGGGTCCATACCGCGCAAGGCGATATCCGCGCGGGTGTCGTGGGTGCTGCGGTCGCAGGGCATTCGTCGGCGCTCGTGGCGAAGGCGGGTCTGGATTTGCCGATCACGTCCTATGCTTTGCAGGCATTTGTGTCCGAGCCGCTGAAACCAGTGCTCGATACCGTGGTTCTTTGCCCTCCGTTCGGGACGTATCTGAGCCAGTCCGACAAGGGCGGGTTGGTGATTGGCGGCGGGTTGGACAGGGTGCCATCCTACGGCCAGCGCGGTAACATGCCGGTGCAAGAGCATATTCTGGCAGGTCTTGTCGAAATGATGCCAGCGCTGGCAAAGGTAAAATTGCTGCGGCACTGGGCGGGCATCGTCGATGTAACCCCCGACAGCTCGCCCATTCTGGGCCAATCGGGCGTTGATGGCCTGATGCTGAATTGCGGTTGGGGCACGGGCGGGTTCAAGGCAATACCCGCGGGCGGCTACCTGTTCGCGCATTTGCTGGCGACAGGCACACACCACGAGATCAGTCGCCCCTTTGACCGTGACCGGTTCGTAACGGGCCGGTTGATCGACGAAGGGGCCGCCTCCGGCATCGCGCATTGAGGAGCTGAGCGATGCAGATTTTTCCTTGCCCTTTTTGTGGCGCCCGCCCCGAGGCAGAATTTCATTTCGCAGGCGAGTTGGGCAAGGTGCGACCGGACACGGTGGCACAGGTCAATCCCGAGGACTGGACCGCCTACTTGTACGCACAGCGCAACGAAAAGGGGGCTGTGCGCGAGGTCTGGATGCACACGACATGCGCGGAGTTGTTCATGATGGAGCGTGACAGCGTCACGATGGCGGTGGTGGCGAGCAAATCGTTGCGGAAGGTTGCGTCATGACCTCTCACCGGACCGCGCGGACGGCGCTGATCGACCGCAGCAAACCGCTGAATTTCATATTCGACGGCAAGCCCTTTCAAGGGGTCGCAGGCGATACGATTGCTTCTGCGCTGCTGGCCAATGGCGTGCGTGTTATGGGACGTTCGTTCAAATACCATCGCCCGCGCGGGCCGTGGGGTGCGTGGGTCGATGACCCGAACGCGATCATGTCCGTTTCCTTGGACGGACGCGCGTTTCCCAATTGCCCCGCTACGACCACGCCGCTGGTGGGCGGGATGCAGGTCCGCGCGGTCAACGCCTTCCCCTCGGCGCAATTCGATATTAAGGGCGGGCTTGATCTGTTCCGCCGTTGGCTGGGCGCGGGTTTTTACTACAAGACTTTCATGTGGCCCGACTGGCACCTCTTCGAGCCGTTGATCCGCAAGATGGCAGGGCTGGGCGACGTCAGCCGCGACGTTCTTGACGGGTATTGCTCGGATCAGGTGTATGACGATTGTGACGTGCTGGTCATCGGGGGCGGTGCGGCGGGGCTTGTTGCCGCGCATAGTGCCGCAGTTGCAGGACAGGGCGTCGTTCTGGTCGATGACCATCCGGTTCTTGGCGGCGGGCTACATCAGCGTACGATGGTCGAGGGGATAATCCCCGCCGAATGGATCGCGGCGCAAGTCGCAGGGATCGCGGCGGCAGGCGGGCGCATCCTGCGCGCAACCACTGCTTTCGGCATTTATGACCACAGGATGGTGGCACTGGCAGAGAACGGCCCCTTTGGCACCGCGCCGCGTTTGCACCGGATGCGGGCAGGGAGGATCATCCTTGCCACGGGTGCACTGGACCGGCCCGTTACATTCGCCAACAACGACCGGCCCGGTATCATGTCCATCGATGCCGCTGGCGAATACCTCGCGCGCTACGGCGTATGCGTTGGCCGAAGGATCGCCATGGTATCCAATAACTCGAACGCGGATGCAGCACAGAAGATGCTGCGCGAGGCGGGCGCTGATGTTTTACGGATCGACCCATCGAAAGGCGCGTTTTGCGCGGTCGGGGGTAAACATCTGAAAGGGATCGCGCAGAACGGCACCCGCACTGCTGCCGATACCATCCTTGCATCGGGCGGCATGACCCCGCTTGTGCACCTGTGGCGGCATGCCGGTGGCAAACTGGACTGGTGTGCGGACCGGCAGGCATTTTTTCCCGCTGCTGCACCCGAGGGCATGTGCGTCATCGGGGCTGCGAACGGGACCTTTGATCTGGCAAGCGCGCTTGACGAAGCGCGCGCTGCGGTTGCGGGGGAACAGATATTGCGCGCTGCGACCACCTATCGCCTTTCGCCGCTTTGGCCGGAGCCCGGCAGCAAGGGCCGCCAGTGGATCGACTTCCAGCACGATGTGACGCTCAAGGATATCGAACTGGCCGCGCGCGAGAATTACGTCTCGGTCGAGCACCTCAAACGCTATACGACTTTGGGAATGGCATCGGATCAGGGCAAGACATCCAATATGGCAGGCCTCGCCGCGATGGCCGCGATAAAGGGCAAGCCCTTGCCGGAAGTCGGCACCACGACCTTCCGCCCGCCGTTTGTTCCGGTTCCTCTGGCGCTTTACCACGGCGGTCATGGCGGGCAACTCTGGAGCCCGCTCAAGCGGCTCGCATTGGAGCCGCAGCACCGCGCTGCTGGCGCGGCCATGGGGGAATATGGCGGGTGGCTGCGTCCGGGCTGGTACGGCGGGGGCAATGCGCCGGAATTGATCCACGGTGAAGCGCTGATGGCACGGGCGTCGGCGGGTATCGTGGACGCCTCTCCCTTGGGTAAGATCGAGGTTATGGGCCCCGATGCCGAAGCCTTTGTGAATTTCATCTACTACAACACCATCAAGACGCTGAAACCCGGCCACATCCGCTATGGTTTCATGCTGACCGAGGGGGGCGTGATTATGGATGATGGCGTGATCGCACGGCTGGATCGGAACCGCTTTGTCATCTCTTGCTCTTCGAGCCACGTCGATACGGTGCGGTCCCATCTGGAGGCATGGCGGCAAGACGGCAATGACCTTGACCGGATCTTTATCCACGATGTGACGCAGCACTGGGCAACCATAACCATAGCAGGACCAAAGGCGCGCGAGATTGTTCGCGGGCTTGGCCTTGATCTGGACCTGTCGGCGGGGGCCTTTGCGCACATGACACTGCGCGAGGCGCAATTTGACGGCGCGCCCCTGCGCGTCGCATGGGTCAGCTTTACGGGCGATACCAGCTTTGAGTTATCGATCCGCCGCACCGGTGTTGCAGGCCTCTGGGATGCCGTGACCGCTATCGGCAAGGACGCAGGCGCCGGTCCCATCGGTATCGAGGCTCTGTCGATCCTGCGCGCTGAAAAAGGCTATATCATGGTCGGCAAGGACACCGACGGCGAGACAATGCCCCATGATCTGGGTTTTGGCATACCGCGCCTGAAAAAGAAGACTGCCTTTCTGGGCGACCGCAGCCTGCATAGCGAAAAGGCGAGCGCGGCGGGCCGCAAATCACTTGTCGGGCTGACGGTGCCTTTCGGGGCTGTGGCCCTGCCGACCGGCGCCCATGTTGTCGAGGGAAAACGCTCCGCTGGCTATGTGACGTCCAGTTATGACAGTCCGACCCTCGGCCATCCCATTGCGTTGGGTTTGGTCGAAAACGGTGCGGCCCGCTTGGGCGAGAGTGTCGAGGTCTGGCATCTGGGTGCTATCCGGCACGCCACGATCTGCGCAGCATGTTTCTTCGATGCGGAAGGGGAGCGGCTCCATGCGGAATGACAATGCAAAATGGGATGTGCCTGAATTGGCCATAGCGCACGAGGTCGGCGGGGTCACAATCACGACGGCCCCTGTGGCGCGGCAGACACTTGTTTCGGGCCCCTCCGTTCTGACCCAGATCAGGCATCCGCTGGTGCGCTGGCCGGACGTTGCGGTGAACGAGGTCTATGCCCTAGCCCTGCGTCGAGACCGGATTCTTATCGTCAACGGCCCTGAAATGACCGAAGGATGGGACGACATCAAGGCGCAGGCGGTATCAAATGCAAGCGACGCCTACCACGTCATTGATCTGACTGGGGAAAAGGCGTTTGATGTTCTCAAGCGTGGCAGTGATGCGCGCTTGGACACCCCCTCCGGATCCGTTGCACGTCTTTGCTTTGGGCTGGGGGTGTTTCTCTACCGTTGCGGTACCAAGCAAACCTTTCGGTTGCACGTCAGCAGTGCGCATGCAGATGCGATGGTCAAAAGCCTTAAGCACGCGGCCCTCGCGGTTTGACAAGCATCTTTCCAAAGTGTCCGCTGTCGCGCGTGTCCAAGGCATAATATCTTTCTGCTGTAGATGCTCTCCATCTGCATAGATCCGGCTGGTGCGCAATTTCAAGCAGGGCGGCCGCTCCTTCGCTGCAAATTGTATGGGCAGCTGATTTTCATGCGGCGTTGCATTACGCGAACTTCAACAACCGCAGTAATTTCCGTGCTGCGTGCGCTCGCTGCGTGACAACTGCGTCGCAAGCGCAAAGCCTATGCCGCCGCGCAGCAGCAGAAGCGGTCATCCGTCCAAGGCGCGGAATGTATCAGGCGTCGGATTTACTATCATAGGCCAAATCTCCTGTGGCGATAGCCGATCGGTCGTCATTGCTTCCTAATTCCAGCATTTTATCGGAAGAATATTTCTGAGTGAAATTGTCAGGTTGACATATCTGACTATTTCAATCAGGATTAAGCTAAGTCAAGCCACCCTCGACTCTCACAAAGGGAAGCCCGACACGTGAACCATGTGAGGATTTCCGGATGATACCGCAGAAACAGCCGCGTACCGATGCCGATAATTGCCGAAGCTTTCGCACCAAACAAAACGAAGACATGGAATTTCTTGTCGCAGCATGCGAAGCGGAAACTGTATGTGTTGGTTGGCTGTTCGACCTGCGGCCTCAAACACATGGTCAAGTGTCATGAGCTTCCATTCCACGCCGGCAAAGCAGACGACATCACTCAGCTTGCCTACCTATTGCGCCCGCGACCTGACCGAGAATGGCGACCAAGCACAGATCGTTCTTGGCGATCAAACCTACAACTTGCGGATTACGCGGGCTGGCAAACTGATTTTAACCAAATGAGTGGTGCAAGCAAAGTGACTGGCAAGCCCAATCGAGGTGGTGCGCCCGTCGGTTTCATCTCGGAACTGGACGGGATCGAAGCAGCATCCGTCATCTACCTTCGGCTTTGGTTTGACGGACCCGACGCCCAAGCGAGTGTGTGGAATGACTTTGCTTCCAGTCTTGGGCCAGATCGCGGTCGTCGCGCTGTGAAGTCGTTTGAAGACTTGTGCAGTCTGTGCGCTCAGCATGGACGCAGGCCGCTGATGCGTCATTCGGTTCACTGCAAATGCCTCGGCGCTGATGAGGCCTGCTTTGCCAATTTCATCGCGACTGCTGCCACGGTTGACCGCGACGATGCCATGCTGATCGCAACCCTTCTGGTCCGTGCTGACGTCGCACCCCTTATTACGGCCCTCGCCACGGATTTCGGTCTGGCGCTTATGCGTATGAACCTCGCTGCGCCCAAAGACACGGTGCGCAGTCCCGAACATGCACCTTTCCAACCCACAACACTTCACTGACAGGATACTCAATGGCGCTCCTCCTCGCGTTTGCCATACCCGCATTCGCGGTTGAGCAATCAGAGGTTCTGAACACATATGCAGACATTGCCGACGCAGCATACGGCGATAGCCGATCTGGCGCGTTCGCGCTTGGATGTAGTCGGATCGCCTGCCGCACCAGACGCGCTGGCGTTGTTTGAGACGGCAGCCGCAATGGGCAATGAAACGGCGATTGGTGGAATGTTTGAATTGCTGGTGGCAATCGATCTGCCGACATACGATCCTAGCCGTGCAGCAGGCATGATCAGCCAGACGGTTAATCAACAAAACGCCGCTGTCTTGAATGTCCTTTTGGGTCGCTACCGTCGTGCGGACCCGTCTGCCAAGGCGGTGATCGACACGGCGTTGGACATGCCGGAAATCTATCTCATAGCAGCGCAATCGGGCGATGTGCTTTCCATGCGTGCCTATGCGGTTCATCTGCGTGATGCGGCCACGGGCGGTGACGATCTGAGCACATCTACCGCTTGGTTCAAACGTGCTGCACAGGGCGGGGACGTCACGGCGATGGCGGAATACGGTTGCGCGCTTACGTTCGGAATTGGCACGGACGCCGACCTTGACGCCGCTGTTGGATGGCTCGAACAAGCCGCTGATGCGGGGTCTGCCAAGGCGGCCAGTGTAACAACGCTTCTGAACTTGAACGAGGATACATAATGAAAGCGCTTAGCATCATGGCCACACTTGCGAGTTTAACCACAGCGCTTCCAGCCTCTGCGCAGGTCGGCACGGGCACCTGCGCCGCTCCGCCCGAACCTGTGGTGTCGCTCGACTTCGGCAGCCGTTACACCGACGAGAGCGCATCACGTTCTGATATAGATGAAGACAACAACGCCGCTGTAAACGCGGCCCTCGCACCGATTGTACAATTTTTGCGCGACCTGTCCAGCGAAGCCAACGCCATAATAAGCGGCGTTGATGATCAGGTTGGCCGCGCCGACTGCATTATTGCCCAAATGGATGTGTGGGCACAGGCGGATGCCTTTTCCGATCTGGGTACGATCACAGCCAACTTTTCGATCGGATCACGCTTGGAAGGTTTTGCCATGGTGTATCGCCAAGTTGCGCCATTTTCGCGTGATGTCGCTGCGCGACAGCGCATCGAAGACTGGTTGGGCCGCCGCGTAGACGAACAGATGACATTCTGGGAAGAAGACGCAACCGCAGGTGCCAAGACTGGCAATCTTCGCGCTTGGGCGACCCTCGGGATCAATCTGGTTGGTGATATCCGCAGTGATCCGGTTGCTTTGCGCTGGTCGGCTTGGTCCGCGACGTACCTGCAATGCCAAGCACTTGAAGATGGCAGCCTGCCGCAAGAAATGCGCCGCGGGAAATACGCGTTGCACTGTCAGTTGCACGCAATTGCACCGATGGTTGTCACAACGCTGCTCCTTGAAAAACAGGGGTTTTCCATCAAGGGCGTGTGCGATAACGCGCTTGACAGGTTCGTGCAATTCGCCATGGATGATCTGGCAGCAGGCGCTGCCAGCCAAGCTTACGCAGGTAAAGTGCAAAGTTATTTTGACGGCACCGAAGACCTGCGCAGTTTTAAGCTCGCCTGGACCGAAGCCTATTTGGGCTTATCCCCAAATCCCGAACTGGATGCTTTTGCCGACGATTTTCGCCCGCTCAAGCATAGCAAACTAGGCGGCGATCAAGCCCTGTTGTGGAATGCGGACTGAGTTTTGCTGGCGGCAAAATCAATTGGTTTTTTGCCCATTTTGAACCCGCCCGCCGACTTTTCTGCCTACCAAACGACTGCACCATTCACCAATCGCCGCTTTGATGGGCTGCATCGCAGCGTCATGGGATGGTGATGAATTGGAGCTATTGGCCGTTCCATCTGCTGCCGCCATCAATCATATAAAAATGGAGCAGAGGTTCAGATATTTCCCGGTCGTTCGGTTTAATTTTGCAGGCGTGGGCGCGCGAGGTGGAACGTTGTGACGTCTGCGCGTGTTGATCTGGTATATTACTTATGAACGGATATTTGCCCATGACACAGATCACCTCACGAAAAACAGCTATCGTCGCCGGAGGAACGGCGGGCGTAGGCTTGGCGACGGTCGCGCGTCTGATTGACACTGGATACCAGGTCGGCGTTCTTGCACGCGGTGAGGGCCGCTTGGCAGAGGTCGAAAATCGTTATGGTAGCCGCGTCATGGCGCTCGCATGCGATGTGTCTGATGCCGACGCCGTCATGAAGGCCGCCGAGACGGTCAAGGCCGCATGGGGGCCCGTAGACGTCTGGGTGAACTGCGCGATGCTGACCGCATTTTCACGGTTCAAAGACCTTAGCCCGAAAGAATTTCAGGCGATCACGGACACGACGTATCACGGGCAAGTGTGGGGCACGCGGGCCGCGCTCGCGGTGATGGAGGAAGGCAATATCGTCAATATTGGGTCGGGGCTGTCCTATCGCTCGGTCCCGTTGCAGGCCGCGTATTGCGGCGCGAAACACGCGATCAACGGGTTTACGTCTGCTGTCCGGTCGGAATTGATTGACGAGGGGCGCCCGATCGAGATTTCACTGGTTCAACTGCCTGCAATCAACACACCGCAGTTCGACTGGGCGCGCAGCAAGCTGGACCATATGCCAATGCCCGCACCGCCGATTTTTGACCCCGACGTGGCCGCGCGCGCCGTGATGAAGGCGATCCGCACCAACGCGCGCGAACTGTTCGTCGGGCAATCCGTGCTGAAACTGATCGCCGGACAGTTCCTTGCACCCGCAGCGTTGGACCGCCAACTGGCCAAAGACGGTATTCCGGCCCAGAAAAGCGAAACACCCCAGATCGAAGACCGCGATGGTAATCTTGAGGAGCCGGCCACCTATCCTGCCGACGCGCGCGGCAGCTTTGCAGACCGCGCGTCCGACCGCGCGGTGATTGTAAACGCTGATGTCGCACGCGTCGGGCTGTTCGGGGCGGTGTTCGCGACCGGTCTGGCGGCGGGTGCCTTGGCATTCCGCAAACGCAGATAGCATCAATGGCGGCGCTGGCTTAGCGCCGCCAGACGGCCGAACTGCGCGCAGGCACGGTAGCGGCGTTTTGTTGTGTGTCTTCCCAAGTCGCCAGCACAAGATCACCGACCCCGTCAGGCGCATCGGCGTTTTTGTCACCCAGATTGAAGGCGACGATGGCCGAGGGATAGTTGACCACAATCATATCTGCGACCCGTTCCCACGTATGTTCCGGCAAATCCGCAAGGCCAAGGGCACGGCGCGTATTAAAAACCTTTTTCGCAAAGGGGAGGGCCTGCATATCGCCCGTCTGGGCGTCTGCGACGATGTGGTCATCCCAACGCATCGGTAGCCACGGTGTGCCTGTGGTAAAGCCGTAACCTTCGCCTGTCGTCCATGGCATTGGCACACGTGACCCTTCGCGCCCCGGACCGTCCGGCCAGAACGCCAGATCGTAGGGATCGGTTGCTTCGTCTTTGGAAAGATCCGGTTGCGGCAGGCCAAGTTCCTGACCCTGATAAACAAGCGCGGGACCCGGCATCATCGCGAGAAACGCAAGTTGTAATCGCGCTTCGGGGTCATCGGGACCGTTGACCTGACGGGCACGGTCATGGCTACCCGTCCACCACGCAAGCGACCGCGCATGACCACGGCGGGTCATCACATCGGCGACCGCATCTGCCGTGAACCCGCTTTGGGCAAGGTCAACTACGTAGCCCGCGTTCAACCTCTCTGAAAGGGTAAACTTATTGGACACCTCAACCGACTGGTTGCCCGTCCCGATTTCGCCCAAAAGGTAGGTTGTTTCGCCTGCCCATTGGCGTAGATTTTCGGTGTACTGCGCCCCGTCGCCCGGCAAAAAGTCGTGTAAGTGGTTCTGGCGCACATAGGGTAAAAACGGCTCACCGTCCATTTTTTCGCGTTCCTCGTCGGTGGCGGGTGGATTATCGCGAAACTGCTTGTCGCACAGGTAGCTCGTCACGGCATCAAGACGGAAACCATCGACCCCGCGTTCGCGCCAGAATTGAAAAATGCGCTGTACGGACGCCTGCACGTGTTCACATCGCAGGTTCAGTGCGGGCTGTTCCTCTAGGTAGTTGTGCAGGTAATACTGCTGACGGCGATGATCCCAAGACCATGACGGCTTGCCGAACCTGCCGATCCAGTTGGTCGGCACACTGCCGTCATCCTTGGCGTCGCGCCAGACATAGAAGTCTTCGTAGCCGTCTTCGCGGTTGGCGGATTTTGTGAACCATGGATGTTGGTCAGATGTGTGGTTCAGCACCAGATCGGCCATCACGCGGATGCCGCGCTTGTGCAAGGCTGACACAACGTCCGCCCAATCGTCGGACGTGCCGAGGTCGGGGTGAATGCGTTCGTAGTCGGACACGTCATACCCGCCATCGACCCACGGGGAGTCCATGAACGGGCATATCCAGACGGCATCAACCGACAGGTCCGCAAGGTGGTCGATCCGGCGTAGGATGCCCGCCAGATCGCCAATCCCGTTGCCTGAGCTGTCTTGAAACGACCTCGGGTATAGTTCGTAGATCAGCGGTGCGGCGGGCCATGTGCCAGGCAGGGGCCTATGCACCTACGACCATCCCGCCATTGGGGTGCAGACATTGACCGGAGAAATAGCTGCCGTCGTCGCATGACAGGAACAGAAACGCGGTCGCGACCTCCCAAGGCTGGCCTGCGCGGCCCATCGGCGTGCCTGACCCGAAATCCTCAACCGCGTCTGCGGGCATGGTGCCGGGAATGAAAGGCGTCCAGATCGGGCCGGGGGCCACGGCATTCACGCGGATTTTCTTATCGGCAAGGTTTGCCGCAAGCGAACGTGTGAACGCCAGTGACGCGCCACGCGTCGTGGAGTATGTGATCAACGATCCCATGCCCGCGAAGGCATTCACAGAACTGGTGTTCACAATCGCGGATCCTTCGGGCAAGTGCGGCAGCGCGGCCTGCGTGCAGAAGAAATACGACATGACGTTACTGTCAAACATCTGACGGATTTTTTCCTCGTGCAATTCGGTCAGGTCTTCGTCCAGCCATTGTTGGGCCGCGTTGTTGATCAGAATATCAAGCGCGCCAAATTTTTCGACCGTCTGGGAAATGGCCTCGAACGCATGATCACGCGAGGACAGATCGCCTTCGATCAGGATCGCCTCACTGCCCTCGTCCTCGACCAGCTTTTTTGTCTCTTCGGCGTCTTGGGTTTCGTTCAGATAGGCAATCGCGACCTTCGCACCTTCGCGTGCGAACAACACCGCCACGGCGCGCCCGATTCCGCTATCGCCGCCCGAAATGAATGCAACTTTGCCCTCGAGTTTGCCAACGCCGGGGTGGCGCGGCGCGTAATCGGGGGCAGGGTCCATTTTGTATTCATGGGCTGGCATGGCGTCTTGTGATTGTGGGGGGATATGCTTGGTCATTGATAGGTCCCTTTGTTTGTATGCGTTGATGAACAAAGGCTTTGCATCGCGGTTTGGTTCCAATTTTTATGAGGCTCAGAAAAAATGGCACTTTTTGGCGTTTCGCGCGTTCGGTAGGCATATGTCCGACAAAAGCGACGAAAGAATCTATGCTCAGAAAACCCCTCCATAATATTGCGCAGTGGCTTGAGGCCCTGTTTGATCGCTTGTTTCACCGTACT
>Ga0114952_1001554_pt1 | contig 19357 bp, 17 predicted proteins | sample SidtaG_2_FD_87303 | JGI IMG/M metagenome (GOLD analysis project Ga0114952, IMG submission 87303) | Marine algal microbial communities from Sidmouth, United Kingdom - Sidmouth_Asex2 metaG | ecosystem: Host-associated > Algae > Red algae > Unclassified | place: Sidmouth, United Kingdom | collected...
TAGAATTATTTTGCTGTCGAGCAAATAAATCTACTTTTGGTATTCTTCTTTTATAAACATTATTTAATTGGTTTTGAGCAATATCTTCTTCAATTTTTTGAATTTTAATACCATAATTATTACTTAACCCTATACTGATGGCTTTATTTAGGTTGAGATTATCTTGGGCAAACAACGGACATGTCATCATCGAAAAGAAGATGGGTACTAAGAATAACTGAACCGTTTGTTTATTTATAATATTCATGTTTTATCCGTTGCTCGACACTAGATTGGCATCTATGATTTCTACTACTTTCACCAATCCTTCAAAAAGGCATTCGTCGCTATCTACTTTATTATTCTCGTTACCCAACCAATATTGGTAGGCATTGAATTTAATGTAATCGGGTGGCATACTACTCACATTTAGTAATTCATAAGCTGCTCGATGTATTTTTCCAGTGAGTTCAATTTTATATATTTTAGCATTCGGCGTTTTTAATTGGGGCAACCAAAATGCCAAAGAATCTTTGGCTGAAGGAATGACGTGTATTCCTTTGTAACGCGATAATTTTTCGGGAAAATACTCCTTTCTAGTTTCTTCAAATATCAATTCCCGTATTAGAATCATCTGTGAACGAATCAAAGGCAATACTTCCTTCAGTGTATCTGAGGCATTGAAATGATAATTTTCAGGCATAAATGCAGCTCTATCATTTGTACTTAAAAATTGCATCATGCCGTCTAAGATCGCGTTCATTGGTACTTGTTCGCCATTTACTTTAGGAATCGAAAAACCTCGACTCAATAGTTCCTTGTACCTATTCGAATATTCCTTACCGATAAAATAAGTATTATCTTTTTGCCAATCTAATTGATGATTGACATGAAAATATGTTTGTTTATGTATATTCATGATTGTATTAATTCTTAGCAATAGTTTATAAATAAATTGCACTACTACTTAAATGCATGTTCTATTTCTATTGAATTCTTACATTTGTTCTGACAAATAGAAATTATAGTCATTATATATAATTAGAGGACTATGTTATCTATACACCTAGTTCTAGTTGATTTTTGATTAAGTGAAAATAATATCCACGCTTTTCAGCTAGTTCTTCGTGTGTTCCTTGTTCTACTATTTGCCCTTGATCGAGTACGATAATATTGTCTGCATTTTTCACGGTACTCAGTCTATGTGCAACAACGATTACTGTTCTACCTTTAAAAAATCGATCAAGATTTTCCATAATGACACGCTCATTGTTTGCGTCAAGCGAACTCGTGGCTTCATCAAAAAACAAATACTTTGGGTCTTTATAAACAGCTCTTGCTATGAATATTCTTTGCTTTTGACCTTCACTGATGCCGACTCCTTCTTGACCAATTTCTGTCTGAAAGCTTAATGACAATGATTCTATAAAGTCCCCAATATTAGCGACATCTACGGAATGCATCAATCGTTCGTAGTTGATATTTTCATCGCCTACAGCAATATTTTTTGCGATAGTATCCGAATAAATGAAACCCTCTTGCATTACTGTTCCGCATTGGCTACGCCACCAAGAACTATGATAATTATCAATACTTGTTTTACCTAAATGAATACTACCTTTTGTTGGTTTGAAAAATTTTAAAAGCAATTTTATCAAGGTCGTTTTGCCACTTCCACTTGCGCCGACTATAGCCGTCACCTGCCCTTCTGGGATATGGAGGTTGATATTCTCTAAAACTAAATCCGTCCCTGGTGGACCATATCTAAAATCTAATCCCTTCAAATAAATATCACGATTAGTTGGGATGCTTCTGAGTTTGGGAATGCCTACCGGTTCTTCGTCTTCTTTGCTTCTAACTTCATTCAAACGGTCAAGACTAATTTTAGCATCTTGTGCTTTGGTGACAAAACCTAAGAGATTGCCCAAAGGTCCATTAGCTTGACCTACGATATATTGAATCGCTAACATTGTTCCTAAAGTGATATCACCATCGATTACTGCTTTGGCAGAAAAGAAAGTAATAAGTATATCTTTGAGATTACTGATAAAAAACGAACCCACTTCTTGGTATTGGGATAGCTTCAATTTGTCTACCGAAATCCTAAATAGTTTAACTTGTATTTTTTCCCATTCCCAACGTTTTTGATGTTCAGCATTGTTGAGTTTGATATCTTGCATTGCCGTGATGAGCTGCACGATATTGCTTTGATCTTTTGCCATTTGATCAAAAGACCGATAATCTAATTCTTCTCTTTTCTTTAGAAAAACTAAGATCCAAAGGACATATAGTATGGTACTAATAACGAATACCAAGAATATTTTCATATCAAAATAAGCCATCAATACCCCAAAGACGATAAAATTAAAAATTGAAAATACAACACTCAAAGAGTCCGTAGTCATAAATGACTGTATACGGTTGTGGTCACTGATACGCTGTAAAATATCACCAACTACGCGCGTTTCAAAATAAGAAATCGGTAAGCGCATCAACTTGGCAAGGAAATCCGAAATCAAAGAAATATTGATCCGCGTACTCAGATGAAGCAGTATCCAACTTTGAATAAACTGTACAATGGTTTGACCCAGAAAGAGCATCAATTGTCCTCCTAAGATAAGATAAACGAAATTTACATCTCGATATTCAATACCTCTATCAACAACTGACTGGGTCAGAAATGGAAAAATCAGCATAAGCGTACTACCGATGAGCATACCCAATACCAATTGAATTATAAATTTTCGATAAGGTTTTACGTAATTAAATATATAGGCAAAGGAGATATTTTTTTCACTATCATTTTGTTCTATATCTTCAAATTCAGGTGTTTTTTCTAAAAGCAAAATCGACCCTGTACCACCTTCATCATCTTGCTCTCCTACCCATCCTTTTTCAAATTCATCTTTGGTATATTTTAGCAATCCATGTGCAGGATCGGCAACATAGACCGTATCATTTTTAATCTTATAAATTACGATAAAGTGGCGATTGCGCCAATGAGCGATACAAGGCAGTGGAGCTTCTTCTGCCAAACGTTGATAATTAATACTAACGGCAAGTGAACGTAAACCAATGGCTTGAGCCGCCTCGCTGAGTCCTAGTAAAGAGACTCCCGATCGGGTGATATAACTACGTTCTCTAATATACTCCAATGTATAAGCCTTTCCGTAATGCTTGGCTATCATTCGGATACATGTAGGACCACAGTCTGCTTGGTCCATTTGCTTATAAAATGGAAATTTTTTAGTCATAGTATTAGCCAATCATCATTATTAATAATGACGAATCTGTTTAAATCAAAAAATACAGGAGGATATAAATGAAGTAAAAAGCCTTGACAATGACATACAAATTAATTAAAAGTTTAATGATAATCAACTCATAATTAAAAATAAATTTCCTTTCGTAACTATCAACGATTATAGTAATTTTATAATATATGTCTTAATCCTTATGTTGTCAATAAAAAAAGCTTACATAAAGATTCAGCGTATTAGATCATTTTACTGCTAATGAATCTCCATTTTTTATTCTTTTATGCTATAATCAAGTGTGCAAAACAGCTTAATAATGTTATTCCAGTTGAGAATAATAAGCACACAAAAAAGAAGAGCTGATTAAAAAATCAGCTCTTCTTATCTTATAAGACTATAGTATAGTCCGATTTAGTACATTTAAAAAAATTGCTTGCAATACTTCTCCTATCCAAGTAATAGATAGAATTAATAAGCTTTAAACCGCAATTTTATAGCGGTACTGTTTAGTGCCAGCTAGACCATGCGCTAGAGTTATAAGATGGTGCTTGGTATACTGGATGCGCAGGTGCTTGGTATACAGGATGTGCAGGTGCTTGGTATACTGGCGCTGCAGGTGCTTCGTACACAGGGTGCACAGGTGCTGCAGGTGCAGTATAACTATTAGAGTTAGAATAACTGTATGAGTTAGAGTAACTGTTTGAGTTAGAAGTAGGATGAGAATTGTAATTGTTGTTAGAGTTACCCCAAGCTCCTTGTGTGTTGTTTTGCTCCTTAGTATTCAAGGCAGCATCGTTGAAATTTGTTAATTTACTCATAATAAAAAATTAAAATTGTTATAAAATAAAATAAAATTAATCGAGTGAATAGATGTAATCATCTATTGCAAACTGCATTTCGACAGTTCGTTTATTTAAACCTAGTACTTTCGCAAGTCTATTCCGCTAGTAATCAATCTAGGGGTGTCTTGTCTTTTATATTAAAAGACAATTTTCAATAAAATTTCATTTAGCAATCTTAGGATATCCGAAAGAATTTCGATCTTTTTTCAGTTTCTATAAATATACTTTTGAGGTTTTTATAGAAATTAAACTTTAAGGTTTATGAAGTTTATTTTTTGGAATTGCTAATTTCTGCAAAACTACTTGAATTGGCAAAAAAATAGCACTACATAAAGATGTAGTTAGTCAACTTACTTTCTGTAACTACTGATATGTTGGCATATTATTATATCATTTTATTAAATCTATCATCAAGACTAATATCAGATACTCTAAGACATTCGGCATGACAGGACAAATAAATACATCATGATAAACGAGACGAATAGAATTCTCAAATATTTCAAACCTACTATCTTCTTATTCAGATGGAAACGATTGAGCTAAACTGCGTTTTAATTCAGTTTAGGTTTTATTATCGTTTTTGTTTTTTTGTTTACGTCATAATAGTATGTGAAAGTTGGTTTTTTGTTTGCATCTGATTTCATGTTTCTAGATATGGCAATAATTTTGAAATCTGAATGCCATGATATACTACCTGCATTAAGTACATCTTGAAAAATTATGGATTGAGAGTCTTCTTCAAAAATAAAAAACTTGACTGTTGCCAAAAGATCCTCTAATTTTTTATATTTTTTAAAGACAATGAAATGACTTCCTGTTTCATTCTTTTTAGTTGCGTAATTTTCCCCAAAATGTGAATGAGCCAAATCTTCCATTTTGGCCCCTTCATCATGACCTTCAATTGATTTAACACCAGTACAATTAGTGAAAAATATAAGCAGCATTGGGAATAGATACTTTTTCATATTAGAATTTGACAAACTTCAGGGTTTTAAAATATCCGTAGTTAGTTGTTAGTGTAATTAAATAAACTCCGGCTGATAGATCGAGATTAAATTCTAATTTATGCTTCCCTGTTCGATATTCGACCCAATCCGTGCTTTTTAATATTTGCCCTGAGGTATTCAATATTTGATACTTAATATTGGTAGTCTCTTTAAGTTCAATATCAGTGTAAGCATTATTTATGACAGGCTGAGGATACAATGAAGAAATAGAAACGTTATTGGATATTAAACTTACCTCTTCAACACTTACAACATCAGTTAAATTTACTTTTGCCATATAAATATTAAGGTCTTCATCATTAGTTCTACCGTCTGACCAAAAAGCTACGGCAGTATTGTTAGTTGCCACTAATTGATGATATTCTCCAATGCCAAAAAAACCAGATGAAGGAATAACAAAGTCAAAATCACTTGGTGTTGAATTCAATTGTATTTCAGTGAAATTGGCTCCTCCGTCATACGAAACACCCATAAAAAAATCGGTTAATTTATTCGTATTCGAAAAGTTCTTTCTGTCGTACCAATCTAAAATAAGGACACCAATATCATTTACATACATACTCGAGTAGAATTGCTGCACTTGATTTTGTTGATCACTATGAACTATACTGGGAGAGCTCCAATTTAAGCCGTTATCATCTGAAAATGTTAGAAACACATTAAAATAATCTGGATCATTTGATTCGGAAGCTGTATAACTCAAATACAGTCGGCCATCATAACTACCACCAGAATTATCAATAGCTAGATATGCTGTAGGCTGAAATCTGAGTGAAATGTCTGGGGCGTTAAACGCATAATCTGGAAAACTAACTACCTGTGTTGAATGAATAAGATTGCTTCCTCCATTTGAGTATTGTTGAACGTAAATAATATTAGTAGAGCTTAACTCTACGCTAGAAGTAAAAACGGTTCCATCTTTCTTTACTACAACACTAGGAAGATGCTCACCATCAGGAATAACAAGGGAATCAATTGTTTGATATGTACTATTAATAGTGTAAAAGTTTAAATTGTTTCTTACAATTGGAACATAAATATTGTCGAGGTAAGAAGATGTACTATATTTGTCAATCGCTATCCAAGGTTTATCTGTATTTCCAGTTGCAATAGTTGAAACGAGCGACCAAGTAGCACCTCCATCTGTTGATTTAGATAATAGGGTATTAATGCTGTTAGTATCAGAGAGAGCAAGGTTAACGAGTAAAACATTACCAGCTGCATCAAATGACAACACAGGATCTCCTCCAGCAACATACCCCGCAGGAAATCCATGATAATTACTTATATCCCATGTTGTACCAAAATCATTCGTATAATAAATAGTAATGTCGCGAACGCCTCCAAAATCATGCTGAGTAGTTAAAACAATGTTATTAGAATCTAATGGGTTAATTGCTGCATGAAACTCTGCTTCAGGCTTTTCAGCATCTTCTATTATTACATCTTGCGAGAAGACTGATAAACTCAACAAAAATAGAATTGGGAACGTAATATATTTCATATTTAGATTTAAATTATATACATAAATGATATTCATGTATTAGTCAATAAACGATAACTCAAAGGAACACAAACATCTTCCACCCAAACAAGCCCCATAGCACTACCGACCATCATCAGCCAATATTTGTGTTTCAGTTGGACAAATCCGAGGTCAAGCCAGTTTCCAGAAGTAGGTTACTATAGCGTTTTGTTTTTCAAGTTGCGCACCTTTTTTATTCTTCAAAGGTAGCATTATTTTGATTTGGCAGAGATTGAATTTGTAGTTATGAATAATTGATTACATATTTCAACCTCCTTCACAGTACTCGGACAATTGATAGTAACCAAAAGCAGTTGGAAGAACGAGCATCCCGCAGGGTGAATGTCTAGTAGACATTCAAGAGAGTGAACCGCTAGCGGGCGGGATAGCAGCGAAGGCGAAAGATCTTGATTCGACTTGGTATTAAGAAGTTCTATCTATTGCTAATTCTTTATCTATTGGCTGCATAATTTCAAATCCAACATCTCCCATCAAAACTTTTTTTCATTGTGTAATTCATAATGATAAGAATTGGCCCATATATTTACAATTTGAACATCTCCTATTTTTTCGATTGCAAGATTTGCCTCACCGATATAATATTTATCCGTCCAATCCACAGGAGTTACTTTTATTGTTCCTAATACTATATTCGGTTTTATAAAATTCTTCATTTTTATTTTTTTTGCTGTCACATAACGGATAATGATAAGAGTAGTACCGAGGAAGGAGCTATTACTTCTTATCTATTGTGTGTGCCCTGCATGGGTATCTTATCGAAAGATAAGAATTTTATTCTAAAGGGTGCAAGCCCCTTATACGCCAGTTTGACGACTGGAAGTATTAGTAAGCTGCAAAGCCTGCCACGCTAAACGCGTGGGTTGCTAGCGGGTGACGCTAGGACTAAAAGAAGCAGGACTACAAAGGTCGGTCCTAACGAATAGCTGAATTGATAAAGAGGCTACCATTCCAGGGTAAGCAAGCACATCTTTGCAACTCCCTATGAATACCAAAAGCTTGTACTTTACCTCTTCTTCCTTGTGAACCACCAAAAAGATAAATAGAAAAGAAAATTTGCCAAGCCAACTCCCCATACTTTTGAGCCTTAATAAAAAGAAGCGTAAAGGACTCCAATTGAGCGAGATTAAATGGGCTTAGGAATTCAGGCTTAGCACTCATTATTGCTGGTATCATGTAATTAATAAGGTTCATACCCATGATGATAGCCATGGCAAGTCTGGTGTAGGTAGTAATGAAGATTGCTGTATTGCTATATGCTTTAAAAATTCGATAAAGCATAACTGTAAGCACGACTTCCAGAACCAGCACGACAATATCACCTGTAATATCCCACCTGAACAATCCTTGATTATTTAAAAGGTTCTGGAATGTAAGGGCCGCATCTCCTTTAGCAACAATTACACTTGGCATATAACCAATACCAAACCCACCAACAATCGCAATAATGAGGTATAAAAGACCGGTTATCTGAAAATACGGTCTCTCTTGATTTTGAAGTTTTGATAATAGCATTTATTAAGTTTTAATTTTAGAATGAAGAAATAATTGCCATGACAATCAATGATTTTCCCGTAATTTTCACTATTCGTTTTTGAATCATTTTTTAGTGTTTAAAACGGTATCCAACATTCAACTCACAAGTCAGACTCACACCGAACTTATCAAATAAATTTTCATTTCCGTAGTATTCGTTGTAAGGGTTTTCAGAGCTTTTGCGGTTTGTGAAAGTTCCAATATTAATATTTGTTCCAATGTAGATCCCCTTGATAGTTTTGATTTGAAAACCATATCCTCCATTTAAAAAAAGGTATTGGTAGTTAGCAGGATAGATCGTTTTTCTCAATTGATTGAGATACGCAAAGGACATAGTCAGATACATATTGAATTTGTTTGCTCTTCCATTTGGAAAATACTTGTAGTTTAATTCACCACTTATTATTCTTTGATCTTTTTGAATAAATGAATCAAATCCTACACCCAATTCCAATTGACTTTTTCTTTTATAATAAGAAGCACTCGGAACTATTAGAATTGAATTTACCTCACTATTAATGCTTGAAGTTAAACTAAGACTAAAGCCATTATCTTTCGAGTCACCCTTTTGAGCAATTAAAAGATTAGGAACAAGACTCATCACAATAATTAAAAGAAAATATTTCATGATGCTAACGGTATTAATTGGAATGTTCTTTTTCTAAAATTTTTACAATCCTATTATAACTCCTTCTAAATTTTGGCCAATACTTGAAATTTTCTGCACTGGTATTTACAAACTGAATAACAATTGCATCTATATCAACATGGTATCGAGCGATACTTCGATAACCTGGTAAATCGCCCGTATGTTCGTATTTGTAATTTGAGGAATAGATTGCCTGCTCTTCAGAATTAAGTAGTGTTCCATCAATCAATGCGCGCAAAAATATTCCCACATCTTCTGCCGTGGCAACCATTGATCCACCTGGTTGAATGAAATCATTGTTCTTAATATCAGGTTCATACCCAACAAAGTACCCACTCATCACATCTTCAATATCAACTTCACTGAGCAAACTGTAAGTATTGTTAAGTTCAAGCGGATTAAGTATTTCATTCTTTACGTATTGATGATGACTGTAACCCAAGGTTCGATCAAGTATCTCACCGATTAGTAAGTAATTAGTGTTGGAATACTTATACTTTTGATCCGGTTTGAAATCTGCTGGTTGATCTATGACCAAAGTATAGGTATCGCTAAGTTCTTTAAACGGATTGTCCCATGGATAATCAAGGTGATAGGTGTAATCAGGTATTCCACTGCTATGCCGTAACAACATGCGCAATGTAATACGATCTGAATATTCTATACCTTCTGCAAGGTCAGGTAGAAGTTCTGCAAGTGTATTATCCAAAGACAAAGATTGGTCATCAATCATTTTGCTTGTGGCAGCTGCAATATATAACTTGCTGATGCTGGCGATTTTGAATAAGTCTTGAGGCTCAGCTGGAATTTGGTTTTCTCTATTGTTCCATCCGGCACTATAAAGTGTTGTTGTTCCTGATTGATTCACATACACAATGGTACCATCAAATTCAGATTCTACCATTTTATCTATTTCTTCTTGAATTGAAGTTGGGATGTAAAATAAATCCTTACTGCAATTGCTTAAAAGGAGAAGCATCGAAAGGACTGCTATAATGATATTGAATTTTATGAATGGTTTCATGTATTATAAATTTTAGTATTAACTTTAATGACCTTAAGATTAATGATCATCCTGATATGGTTGTCAACCTCCTATTATTCATCTATAATTGTTTGAATTAATTACTGAACAATAACCAGGTTCCCTTTCTTATGTCCTTTATCAATATACCGATGAGCTTCAACTAGATCCTCCAAGTCATATCGTTTATCAATAATTAATTTCAGTTTTCCAGTTGCAAGAAGCATTTTTATTTCATGGAGAAAACTTATAATCTTTTCTTTTGGCAAGGCTCCTGTTGCTGAAAACTTTGCTTTCTTGTTTCCAAAAATCGATGTGAATAACATTTGAAGAAGTAGGTTTATTCCAAGCACTGGAGAAATGTAAGCTCCTTTTTCTTTCAATGATTTTTTACATTTTGAAAAAGAGCTTTTCCCAACGGTATCATAAATAAAATCATAAGTGTTTTCATTGTTAGTGAAGTCTTTCCTGGTATAGTCAATCACTTCATCTGCTCCCAAAGATTTTACCATTTCAATATTCTTGGTGCTACACACTCCGGTAACTTCAGCTCCAAGATGTTTGGCAATCTGAACGGCAGCAGTTCCCAAACTTCCTGAGGCACCATTAATCAAAATACTTTGACCGGCTTTAAGTTGAGTTAGCTCTTGAAGAAAATTCCATGAAGTAATAGCTCCGTCACCAGCAACAGCAGCTTCTTCAAAAGAAATATTTTCAGGTTTAATAGCAATGATTCCATCCACTTTAATACATACATATTCTGCATAAGTGCCAAAGGTGTCCAATGATTCTCCAAAAACATTATCACCAATATTGTATTGAGAAACTTTTTCTCCAACAGCTACTACTTTACCTGAAAAGCCAGTTCCTGAGATGGCATTTTTTGGTTTTGTGAGCCCCAAGAAAAGTCTACCGATAATGGGGTATCCCGTTCGCATCATCGTTTCTGCTGTCGTGATAGACGCTGCATGGATTTTTACCAAAACTTCATTTTCTTTTGGTATCGGTTTGTCAACAGTTTGAAGTTGTAAGACTTCCGGTCCACCATATTTTGTGGAAATGATGGCTCTCATTTTATTTGCAGATGCTATTGCTTTGAATTTAACTGATGTTGTCATTTTTCCTTAATTTTTAAAGGTTTAGCTAAAAATTCTTTTCGTTTTCATGCTTCAAAGTTAAGTCAAGCAATCAGCGCATTCGTCCTTAATTATAAATCCGAACTTATTGGGTATTATCCCGAAAAGAGAATTTGGTTCGTTTGGAAGGAAATGGATTAGATAAAGAGGTATACTTTGTAGACTTCAAAATTGCTGTGGGGTCATTCCCGTTTCTTTTTTGAAAAAAGTATTGAATGCACGTTTGGAATTAAAACCACTTTCGTAGGCGATTCCTAAGAAAGAGAGGTGTTCATTTTTTGGTAAGTGTGCTATTTTTAGGATGATTCTTATTATGTTTGAAGTTCGGCAATAAGTCTATTTTAAAAACCACCGCATCGCTTTGTGTTTTGAGGTAAAAAATTTATACCGCTCTCGACTACTACTTTCCTGAACAAAAGAAGGGGTATGAATCATAGCTATCTTTTTAAACTTCGATAAACAAGGTTCTAAATCAGTTAATTGATCTCTCAAATGATTAATGACTTCTATTGATAGGAAATCATCTGTACCAGTATCAATAATTAAAAAATCATACCTTTTGGAACTGGTTAACTCTGATTTTAGTCGAATGATTTCATAATGTCCAATTGGGTTTTCTAATTTTATTTCTAATAATTTCATATGATTTAATTTAATACAATAAAGCAATCCAGTAGTTGAGACAAAGTCACCTTCTCTACAAAAAAGCGCCTCATCAACTGCTTCACTCCAACTTAGATTCGGGTTTGAAGAATCTTTTTTATTAAATATGAGCCATATTGAATCCTTTATCAAATGTTTTTTTTAGCCAATTTCTCCAATCTTTTTTATTTTTAGGACAATAACTAGTCATAATCAATATTTTCTGCGACCAATGAATAAATCATCGGTATTTTATTTTCCAAACCTTTTATCTGATATTTTCCTTTTTCAAATTCAATGGTATTTGAAAAGCAATCGTATAGCGAATAATTATATTCTTTAAATGTTGTTAATCTCAGATCGTGATTGATAAGAGAATTTATCACTAGACTCAAACCGTGATTTCATTCAACGCTTAATCCTCTTACAATTTCGGATTCTCTATCAGTATACGTGTCGTATATCTCTTCTACAACCGGTGAGTGATCCATATAATTATAGACGACTTCTTTAAAGTCATCACTAAACATCGAAACTACAGGATGAAATTCCGCCATTACAAATTTCCCTTGAGGCTTTAAAAACTGCTTTATTACCGATGCCCATTTTCTTATATCAGGGTGCCAACAAACAACTCCATAAGAGCTGAAAACTATTTCAAATTTTTCATTTAACACTTTGTCAAGACTGTCAATATCGCTTTCAATAAATCGGGTATTTACTCCTAATTTATCCCGCAACTCATTCGCTTTCAAGATTGAGGCAGAAGAAAAATCAACCCCTGTTACAATTCCTCCCTTTCGTGATAAAGAAATACTATCCATTCCGAAATGACACTGCAAATGCAAAATAGTTTTCCCTTTTATATCTCCGAGCAATTCAAGCTCTATTGAATTAAGCGTGTCTTCTCCTTTTAAAAATGAAACAACCTCATAAAAGTCAGAATTGTAATGCACTTCTGTTCTATCGTTCCAAAGTTTTTTGTTTATGTTTAAATATTCCATTTTAGTTTATTTTTATTAGTTGTTAATTACAAATAAATTTGCATTCGTCTAATGTCTGCTAGCGGTGCTTTTTTGAAGTTGTCGAATTTTTATTTTATTTATAACGGAGTCTGACAAGCCAAGAATTGTAAACCTTGACTTGTCAGACTTTAGCTTAAAAATTCACCCCATGTAAATGTTTTAAGGCACCCATTTTAATACCAATTAAATCCTAGTCCAATAGAGACCATTACAGCGTCTCGAGTTTTATCATCATCTAAATAAGTCCATCCCATCTGTAGTTGGGTTTGAAGGTCTAGCGCAAAGTTTTTCTTTTGCACTAATTCATACCCTGTACTGAAGGCAACTGCACCACCAAAATTCCATTCTTCTTCATCTTTAATGTTGTCTTCATAGAATGCCGGAACGTCTAAAGCCGGGCCTGCACCTGCATTTACCCACCACCGGTCTTTTACCCAATATTGAACAGATGGCATTAATGCATCAAAACTTCGGTCTTTGTCTTGGTATTCGTAGCTCATTCCAGAATACATTCCTAGTATAGCCAGGCGATCATTGACCATCCAACCCACTTTCAAATTAGGAAATCTGCCACCGTATTGAGCTTCGTCGAAAGGTATTTCTTGATCGCTATCAGATATGCTGATGACACCAACGCCTATTCCAAAACCAATGACAAATCCTTTTCTTTCAATTTCATTGGTCTCATTTTGACCATAAGAGAGAAGCGTGCAAAACGCAAACACAATAATTAATAAGTTTTTCATTTTTAATACTTTTAAAGGTTGTATAATAAGTAATTGACTTGTCAGACTATAGCTTAAAAATTAATCCCGACGTAAAGGTTGGGCTCAAAAAGAAAGACGTTTCCATATTTATCGTCCAACTGCTTAAATCCATCAGGAGAATTGTTATCAAACATCCATTGGTTACAATGAACCTGAGGTTCTATAAAAAATCGTTTTTTCTTTCCAAATGCGAAATGGTAGCCCAAATGAACCGAGTTATAAACTTTAAAACCATTTTTAATTTTATTACCGTCTAGATCTGTATAGGTTTGTAATTGCGGTAGAACTTCAGCAGTTGCAAATAGTCCTTTCCATAGCATACGTTGATACGATACGCCTATTCCTGTTTCTCGCAAATATCCTGGATAGTATTCAGTTCCTGAATCTATCTTATCCACAACACCGTCCCACCATGTGATTCCCATTGGTTGAAACAATCGCCAGGTGGTAAACTTTACACCGACGATGTTCTTATTATCGAGGTTGCGTTTTACATGTAATTCTACCATTTGAGTACTTGTTCGTTTCCCATAACCCAAGATAATCTCTTCTGGAACTAAATAAGGAAAACTTACTCTCCACTTATGGGTTACTTCAACTTCGTTTCTTTCTGTTGAGTTAGTTTGAGCAAATGCACTAATTGTGCAAAAAAATAAAAAAATTGTTAATAGACTTTTCATGATAATAATATTTTGGTTTTTTAAAATTCCGATTTCTACAAAGAACCTTCCGTTATTTTTATTTTATTTAGTATATGAGAAAGGAATCATCATACGATGATTATTTACTCTGTTTTATCGAATTGACAATGTAAAGATGGAGTAGAAAGGAAAGTAAATCGTTCTGAAATGTAATTGCGGACTTTATTGTGAGATTTGAGACTTTTTACGCAGGCTTAAATTTGATTAGATCTCAACATTTCTAAAACATGTCGATTTCAGCACATGACATTGAGGCTTTGAGAGGGGTAATTCGTATTTGTATGTCGAGATTAGGTGATAATAGTAGTATTCCTTCTTTTTACCATTCGATTAATTAGATACATCAATCCACCGGTTAAAATCATCAATGAAATTACAACAAGCCCTAAGGTTGGAAAATTATTTATCATTCCATCTTCAGATTGAAATACTATCAATCCTGCTATCATGGCTGCCATACCTCCAACTGCCAGTTGCATTGCTGCATCAACAGCCATGAATGCACCTCGATCTTCAACCTCCGGAACAACTGTTCCTAAAGCTGAAGAGGAGATACTTCGAGCATTATTTCCAAGAAAGAGTAAGGTATGAACGATGATAACCGCCCAAAGTGGATTTATCCCCAAGTTCGTAAATACCGCTACCATCATTATTGTCAGGATAGTCCCAACCAAAAATACATTTAGTGTTCCATACTTATCTGTTAAACGACCAATAATGGGAGCAAATATGAAAGTAGCAACCCCTGCAATTCCATAAAGTAAAGGAAGGTCTTCAAGATCTACTCCAAGATTGTTAGTGCAAAATGCAGAACTAAAGGTCATCAAGATAATATCTCCTGATACCAAAACAGTGTTGCTTAAAAACACTATTAAATAATTTTTATTACTGATTATTTTTAAAGAATGGTGCAATGGATTGAGTTTTGCCGGTATTTGTAGATGTTTATCTATGGGCTTTATTTTCCAAAAAACAAGAAAAACTGCAATGATTCCTAAAAACAAAACCAAACCAAAAGCTACACGCCAATCCAACTCTGAAGCTAAGTAGAGCGCAAGGGGTAAACCCAAAATTTGACTACCTGCAGAGGCCATTTGTAGAATTCCAAAAGCCCTTCCTCTTTGGGTCGTTTCAAAAAAATCAGTTACGATGGCAAAACAAATAGGACCTACGACACCTCCGAATATACCTGTTATAATCCTTGCAACAATTAATGCTTGGAATGAAGGTGCATTGGCACAAAATAAAAGACCCAGCAAAAAGCCCGAATAAAAAAATAAAAGCAATTTTCTCCGATCAATTTTATCAGCATAACCTGATAATAAAATAGCAGATATTCCTGCACTAATTGGATATGCAGATACCAATAAACCAAACTGTTTGGTTGTGATTTCAAGTTTAGGAAGAAGGATTGCCGACAAGGCGGAAATAAGCATGAAGTCCAAAACTATAGTCATTAAAACTAATGCAATGATAGCTACTAAAAGAAATTGATAGCGCGTAAACTCGGGCTTAGTTTCGCCTCTCATAATTATTCCTTTTTCTGAGAATTCACCCATTTTTTTGGAGTCATTCCTTCCATTTTTTTAAAAAAACCATTGAATACAGTTTTGGAATTAAAGCCACTTTCATAGGCTAAACCCAAAAGAGTAAGGTGACTGTTATTTGGGTTTAATGCTTTTTCTTTGAAAGTTAATAATCGGTAGTCATTAATGTATTCATTAAAATTCTTACCAATTTGGTCATTGAGTAGCCATGATAATTTATTAGGATGCAATTCCAGTTTTTCTGCTAAATGCCTTAATGAAATTGATGAGTCTGTATATATTTTATCCACTTTCATTAGCTCATCTAATTTTTCTAAATAGTTTTCTATTTCATTTTTGCTTAGTAATGAAGTATTAAAGAAAGTGGTTTGAGTTATGTTAATAGATTCAAGAATCTGCTTGTTTTTTATAGATGGGGGGAAATTCATTTGGGCATAAATTTCTTTAAACCGAGCATTTTCCCGAAGATTATCCCAGACCCAATAATTCTTCAAGGTTACCATATTTACGGAGTGTTCTTCGTAAGCTTTGTCTAACCAATAAATGGCTTCATGAGGCATATTTAAAAGAGAAAATAATAATGCAGGGTCAGAGGAGTCCATGTATTTTGATTTTTCAATAACAGCTAAGACCTCTTCTTTTTTGCCCATAAGTATTTTAACCACTAATAAATCTAAGTTAGCAAGTCCTTGCCCATTTGTAAGTACAAGTGCCCTATTGATCTCAATTAATGCTTCGTTATATTTTCCTAAATACCCCAAGGCTAAACCTCGAAAACGAATTGCTTCAGCAAAAATGGAGTCAATTTCCAAGGCTTTATTAAATGCTACAATTGCCTTTTCAAAACTACGAGCAAAATAATAGATCAAGCCCAGTTGCCAATGTGTGTGAACATGAAGAGGGTCTGTTTCAACTATCCTTTTGGAAACTTGAATCGCCCGTTCAAAATCCTCCTTGATAAATATATAGTAATAGGTAATGAATTCATTTTGGTCAGAGAGTCCATTTTTTATTGCCTTATCGTATTCTTTTAGGGCAGCATCCCAATTCCAATCCGAGTAAAGTTTGATATAAGCAAGCATCATATGTGCCTCTGCATTTTCTGCATTTAATTCGATGGCTTTTTCAGCGGCATTTCTCGCTAAGTCATTCCCTTCTTTAGAGGGTAACATATTGAGGCTCGCAGCGTGAATATATGCTTCTCCCAAAAGTGCATAGGCTTCTGCATAGTTGGGGTCGATTATAATTGCATCTTTGAAGAAATTCAATGCTTTTTTAATGTCATCAAAATCTTTCCTTTTTAGATGATAACTCCCTTTCAACCATAAATCATAAGCCTTGATATTTTGAGTTGGGATAGCGTTGGGAAAATACGGAATTTCGATATGCCCAAAATTTTCACGGATTTGGTCCGCAATGAGCAAACTGATTTCATCTTGCAAGGCAAAAATATCCTCCAGCTCCCGATCGAAATTCTTGGACCAGAAGTGAAAGCCGTCATTGGTACTGACTAACTGCACTGTAATGCGAACTTTGTTTTTGGCTTTCCGGACGCTACCCTCCAAAACAGTACTTACCCCTAGCTGCTTACCAATGGTTCGCACATCTATATTTTTATTCTTAAATTTAAATGAGGATGTGCGGGCAATGACTTTCAAGCCTTTCACGGTGGTTAAGGCGTTGATTATTTCTTCTGTCATGCCATCACTGAAGTATTCATTCTCCCGGTCATCACTCATATTAACAAACGGGAGAACCGCAATGGACTTATTGGTTGGTGATATGGGTAGAAGGTTGTTCATTTTCTACTACACCTTATTATTAAGGCTACTATGAAGTTACATTAAATTTTTAAAGATTTTCTATTAATTGGCTACAAAAAATGAGCGATATGAGATGTATTCTACGTTTTTAACGTCATTGGCAACGTCAAAATGGAATTATTAATATTGGCAAGAACTGATGTAAATCATTTAAGAATATGATTTAACTCATTCTTTTTTAATTGGAGGTTTAGTAATCTTGTAAATATTTCTTGCAGATAACGGATCGGCGATATCTGGCAGATTTGGCGGTAGCCAATCTGACATGATCATCGCTTGTTATGATTCTTTGCCCATTGATATCAAATGGATTTCAATTTTCCTGTCCCCTCTTAAACTCTTGCCTCTTATCCAAATATTCTATCCAGATTTTGAGTCAAGTAATTCTTCAATTTCATCCTTCGTGTATGAATCACCAAGTAAGACATTCTTCAAATTCCTTAATCCAAAAAGTGATTTGTCTTTAGGTCTACAGTCATAACCTACGATAGTTTCAAGCGACGTTGATTATATAATTGGAGTATAAGTATCAAGGTTCTTAACACCTTTAAAAGACAGATATTTTAGTTTAAGCATAGTTGGAATAAAATCTAAATCTATTATGCGTTTTAAGTTATCAAGTTTTAATGCCCATAATTCTTTGCAGTTTTGAAGGACATAATTAATCTTTTCGCTTTCAAAACCTCTTACTTGTTTAATCCAAAGTTTATTTAGGTTTTTAATATTTGAGAATGTCACTAATAATGTGGAGATATTCTAGAGAAAGTTAAACTGTATAAACCCTAAGTTATAAAAGAAATTTAAAGGTTTGGCTTACATCATTATTCTAGCCCTTGCTTTGAAATCAGGGTAATATCCTAAGCAAATGGTTATGACTTGTCTTAAAAAATCACGCTAAATAGAATCTAAACGCCACATAGCACAGGATTTTCAATCCTGTGCTATGTCAATTTGCGAGTTTCAGTCTGCGTACTTAACCCTACCTGCAGAAATCATCGTGACGTAGTATTTTCTATTGCAGTTCAGAAATTGCACGCTCTAAAATCTCATCTTTAGTCAAGTCACTCCAATCAATAAGCACACGAATATCCGGCGGAACTCCATTTTCAAAATCTGGACTCTTATCTAACGTGAATGCCTGCGTCTTTTTTCTGGTTCTGGGGACACATTTTGGTTTTCTCGCTTCTCGTGGAAAAAGGAAATATCTTAGTGAGGTAACAAAATATTTGAATGCGCCTACTCCGTCTCCTAAGGCTAAATTGATTTCCAGGCATTTCCTAATTCTTACTACTTGTAAAGATTCGTACTAATGTCCTTGTTACGAAAAAGGTGAGATGATCATTATTAAAATTAATCCAGCCATCAGAGGTTCACCTTATAAAATTCCTATGAGATTCTTTACCGCGGATAGAAAAGTAATTTTGAGTTAGTTGCTCTATTGATCGATCTGGACTTCTAATTTTTACAACTCAAATTTTAGCAACTTTTGCTCGCCGTTGAAGACATTTTGTATCGGTTACGATCTATACTTATATTACAGAAATACTCTTAATAAAAACTAAATTATAATTTTAAAAAAAATTTTAAAGATATGCTTGATGAGAAATTTAAACCCTATTGAAAACACCCGTAAGAGTATTTTCTATATACTTCTTCTCAGCTTGCTTTTGATATTGATTTGTTACGAATTAATCTCTGCTGGCTTTTCTCTATTCCAACAGTTCAATTGCTCTTTCCAAAATATAGTCTTTGCTATCTGAAATTGAATTATCGAAATTAATATATTCATCAGGAGGAACTCCTATTCCTGCATAGTTCATTCCATTTGGAGATAAACATTTTTCAAATGTCAAGGTATATTTCCAACCATTTAACA
>Ga0114952_1001560_pt1 | contig 19318 bp, 18 predicted proteins | sample SidtaG_2_FD_87303 | JGI IMG/M metagenome (GOLD analysis project Ga0114952, IMG submission 87303) | Marine algal microbial communities from Sidmouth, United Kingdom - Sidmouth_Asex2 metaG | ecosystem: Host-associated > Algae > Red algae > Unclassified | place: Sidmouth, United Kingdom | collected...
AGTCGTACCCTTCATGGTGCGGCCGACGTGGTGATGCAGTGCGTCGTGATGCAGTGCATCGTGATGCGGTGTGTCGTGATGCGGTGTGTCGTGATGCGGTGCGTCGTGATGCGGTGCGTCGTGATGCGATACATCATCTCTTCTCCCGTTGGATGTGTGGGGATGATTCATTCCGCCCTTCCTCTCGCCGCGGACCGCGCCCATCACCGCCCGGCGCGGGCGTCGGCACCCGCTCTCGCCATCCTCGCGGCGTCCGGTACCGATCCGATCGAGTCCGGCGGCCGGGTACGTTCCGATCGGGCGCGACATCGTCAGCTACCCGGCCAGGTGTACGCCCAGACCACCGGCGCCCAAGTCAGCACCCCTTCCCGGATCGCCTTGCTCAAGAGCAGAAACGAGATGACGAGGAAGGTCGTCGGAAAGATGAACACGATCAGGGGCCCGAGCAGTTTTACCGGCGCCTCCATCGCTTGCTTCTCCGCCCGCTGGAAGCGTTCGGCGCGAAGCTGCTCTGCCTGTGCCCGCAACAGCGGCCCGAGGCTCGAGCCGGTACGCTCGGCCTGGATGAGACCGCCGACGAGATTGCGAATGGCGACGCTGCCAGTGCGCTCGGCGAAATCACGCAGCGCCTCCGCTCGGGTGCGCCCGGCGCGGATGTCCCTCAGCACCCGGCCGAGCTCGCGTCTGAGCGGCGAGTCGGCCGACTTCTGCACCGCTTGAGTCATGCCGCCGGTCAAGTTGCTGCCCGCCTCGATCGACAAGGTGATGATGTCGAGATAGAACGGCAGTGCCCGCACCAGCGCTCCGCGACGCCGTTCGGTGGTCTCGTGAATCCAGAGCTCCGGGTAGAGATAGCCCGCCGCCGCGGCGAGCGGAACGAAGGCGAACGCGGAACGCCCGAGCGCCAGGCTCGCCACCCAGACGGCCAGTCCGAAGCCCAGCGCCGCGACGAGCTTCGCGGCGACGAACTGCTCCGGCGAGAGGCTGAACTCGACGCCGGCCCGCTTGAGCCTGAGCAACACCAGCGAGCGCCGGGCGTCGTCGAGGAGATATCCACCGTGATGCACGAGCACACCGATCAGCGGCCAGACGAGTCGGAAGCCGAGCGGGGGGCGATCGAGGAACTGTCGATCCTCCTGCGGCACACCGCGGAAGAGGGTCCAGGCCTGCCATACGAGCAACGCGACGAAGGCGCCGAAGGCGAGGCTGACCAGTAGCGGCGTCATACGTCGATCCTCACGATCTTGCCGATCACCAGGCTGCCGACGAACTGCAACGCGAGGATGACGACGAGGAAGCCCCACCCGAGGATGCTGTGGAAGATCGGCCGCGTCGCCTCCGGCTCGAAGTACATCAGTGCCGCGAGGATCGCGAACGGCAGCGCCGTCACCACCCGCCCTTGCAGGACGCCCTGTGCCGTCAGCGCCCGAATGCGACCCTCCATCTCGAGCTTGCGCCGAATGGTTTCCGAGAGCCCCTGAAGTATCTCGGCGAGGTTGCCCCCGACCTCCTGGGCGATCAGGGCCGCGGAGATCACCAGGTCCATCTCTTCGCTTCGCACGCGCTCGCCGAGGTTGTCGAGCGCCTCCTCCAGACGCGCCCCTACCCTCTGCTCGCGAAGGAGCAGCCCGAACTCCTGCCCGAGCGGACCCTCCTGCTCCTCGACCATCGACTGGATCGCGACGGTGAAGGTCGAGCCCGCCCGCATCGCGCCCGCGATCTGCGCCAGCACATCGGGAAGCGTGCGCTCGATTTCGATCCGCCGTCGCCTCGCGAGACGATCGAGCGCCAGGCGCGGGGCGACGAGCAGCAGCCCCAGGGCGAGTGCCACGAGTGCCGGCGAGATCCCGAGCACGAGCAGCAGCACCGGCACCCCCAGCAGCGCGGCGACGTAGGCCACGAAGAGCTTGCGTGTGTCGGCGAAGACGAACAGCCCACGGAGCTTCGACTCCGCCCGCGCCGTCATCGCTTCCGAGTAGCCGTCCCAAGCGCGACTGCCGCCGCTCAAGAGCGACCAGGCAACGGCACTGATGCTGAGAAAGGCGACGCCGAGCGCGAACGCGATCCCCATCGTTCAGAACCTCGTCGGGGAGGGGCTGAACGGGGAGAGATCGACCTCGTGGCCGATCTCGCGGAGCGCCTCGTAGAAGGTCGGGATCGCTCCGGTCGGACGAAACCGCCCGCGCACACGGCCCGTCTCGTCCACGCCGTCCTGCTCGTAGACGAAGATGTCCTGGAGCTGCACCGTCCCCGACTCCACCCCCACCACCTCGGTGATCTTGGTGATCTTCCGCGACCCGCAGTGAAAGCGCGTCTGCTGGATGATCAGATCCACCGCCGAGGCCACCTGCTCGCGGATCGCCGTCACCGGCAGGTCCATCCCCGCCATCAGCACCAGCACCTCCAGGCGCGAGATCACGTCGCGCGGGTTGTTCGCGTGCACCGTCGTCAGCGAGCCGTCGTGCCCGGTGTTCATCGCCTGGAGCATGTCGAGCGCCTCCCCGCCTCGGCACTCCCCGACGACGATCCGGTCGGGGCGCATCCGCAGGGAGTTCTTGACGAGGTCCCGGATCGGCACCGCCCCCTTCCCCTCGAGGTTCGACGGGCGCGCCTCGAGCGCGACGAGGTTGGGCTGGACGAGCTTGAGCTCGGCGGCGTCCTCGATGGTGACGATGCGCTCGGCCTCGGGGATGAAGTTCGAGAGCACGTTCAGTAGGGTCGTCTTCCCCGAGCCCGTCCCGCCCGAGACGATCACGTTGCGCCGCTGCTCCACGCACACGCGCAGGAAGTCGACCATGCCCTGATCGATCGAGCCGTAGCGGACGAGATCGCCGAACTGCAGGCGGTGCTTGGGGAACTTCCGGATGGTGAGGCTCGGACCCTTCAGCGCGAGCGGGGGGATGATGGCGTTCACCCGCGAGCCGTCCTTCAACCGGGCGTCGACGATCGGGCTCGACTCGTCGATACGCCGCCCGATCGGGGTGATGATGCGCTCGATGACGGCGTAGACGGTGTGCTCGGAACTGAACCGAAAGCGCGAGCGCTCGAGCCGCCCGGCCTTCTCGAGGAAGATCTCGCGGTGGTTGTTGACCATGATCTCGGTCACCTCCTCGTCGGCGAGGAACTGCTCGAGCGGGCCGAGACCGACGGACTCGTTCAGCACGTTCTCCCGCAAGGCGTCGAGATCGAGCTCGAGCGGGAGCTGCCCTTCGAGGGAGTCGACGATGGAACGGATGAGACTCACCGACTCGCCGCGCAGCTGCTCGTCGCTCATGCGGTTGACATCCTTGCGCCTGAGATCCATCTGATGGAGCAGCTGCTCGTGCACGATGCCGCCCCAGTAGGCGAGCTGCTCCTCGCTCACCGCGCTCGCCTCCGCCTCGATCTCGTCTCGCACGCCGTCCGGCGACGAGCCTCTCGCGGCCACCCCCCACCCGCCGTCGCCCGAGGGATGCCCGGCCGTCGCGGCGGGCGCCGCATCGTCGACCCGGATTCGCCCGGCATTGCGCTCCGGTGCGTCCCGTTCACGCCATCCGCCCCCGAACCCGAGCACACCGAGAACCGAGCGCCGCGGGGCCGAGTCCGGACGCTCCGCGGTGACCCCCGCACCCCGCCCCCTCGTGGACGAAGACGAAGGTCGCGCTCCGGCGACCGCCGACTCGTCGCGAGGCCCGCCCTCGATGACGATGCTCACGTCGCCGACAGCGATCTCGTCGAGATCGGTGAGCGGACCCCGCTCGAGCACGCGCTCGCGATTCACCCAACAGCCGCCGAGACTTCCGAGGTCACGGATGTGCACGCCGTCCTCGCGAAGCTCGAGCTCGGCATGGCGCTTGCCGACCAAGTGCGTGTCGATGACGAGATCGTTGCTGCGGGCGCTGCCGATGGTGCACACGCTGCCGCTGACCCTGAACCGACGCCGTCGCGCCTCGCCTTGCTGGTAGTAGAAATCGAACACCGGCTCACTCCATCAGTGGCACGGCCCCGCGAGCGTCCTCGAGCCGTCTCGTGGTGTCGGCGAAGAGCTGCCGCTCACGCCCCGTTCCGAGCGTGCCGGCCGGCTCGACCACCTCCGGTGTGACGAAGACGACCAGCTCGGTGACGGCGTTGCGGTAGTCGCGCGAGCGAAACAGTGAACCGATGACCGGCAGCCGCCCCAGACCGGGTACCCGGTCCGCCGCGCGACTGCTCTCCTCGCTCAGCAGTCCCGAGATGACGATCGTCTCGCCCGAGCGCACGTTCACCTGGGTCTCCGCCCGGCGCGTGATGAGCCCCGGTGCCCCTTGCACGCTGACGGCCGGATCGATCGAGCTGATCTCGGTCTCGATCCGCGTCCGCACGTTTCCGGCCGCGTCGATCAACGGTGCGATGTCTAGCTTGACCCCGTACTCCTTGAACTGAACGAGCGTCTGTCCGTTGCTGCCGACGCTCGGATACGGAACTTCGCCACCGGCGAGAAAACTTGCCGAGCCGCCGTTGACCGAGCTCAGCACCGGCTCCGCGAGCGTTCTCGCATCCCCGTTCGAGGCCAGCAGGTTGATCCGCGAGGTGATGTTCGAGGCGACCCCGAAGTAGGTCGAGAACGGAGCGACCGCTCGCGGCAGAGACTGCGCGAACCCCTCCCCCACCGGTCGATAGAGCGAGTTGGAAACGATGTCCCCGGCGCTCGCGAGTGTCGGACCGGCGACGCTGTCGCTCCAGTCGACACCGAGCTTGCCGAGCGCGTTCTTCTTGAACTCGACCAGACGCACGCGCATGCGCACCATGCGTTCCATTCGCACTCGGGTTTGCGGGTCGTGCTCGCTGACGCGAAGGTTGAAGCTCGACTGGCGTCCCTCCTTGTGCCAAAGGTGCAGCGAGGTGCTGCCGGCGCTCTGACCGATAACCAGCAGCTCGCCGGTATCGAGCACCTCGGCGCGGATGACGCCACCGTTGCCGATGGCCACGCGTGAGACATCGACTTCACCGAGCACGCGCACCTCGCCGACGAACAGGTCCACGTCACGGCGCTCGAGCGACGGCGGCGCGATCTTCGCCACGACGGACCGACGCGCTTCTTTGCCGTCACGCTCGGCGGTGTTCTCGCCGGCCGGCCCACCGCCGCCCGAGCCGAGCTCGCGAATCTCCGAGCGCGCCACACTCGGCGCCGGCGACGGCAAGAGCTCGGCCGGCACGAAGAGGAGCCGCTCGGCCCCCGGCGTCGAGCCGGCCGCCAGTCGGTTGTACGCTCCGATGCGCTCGGCATGGTCGACGGTGCCGGTCGTCGCCCGGGAGATCGCCGCGAGCGTGTCGCCAGGACGCATCACCCAGAGCCGATCCCCCGTGTTCCCCACTCCAGTCGCCGATGTCGGGGCACCGCTCGTCGCCTCCGGTGCCGCTCGGTCGGCGGACCAGTGGGCGGGGTCCGAGCTCGGCAGCTCGGTCCAGCCAGCGCTCTCGGCCGTGGACAGGACATCGGTTTCGGCGCTCACCTCGTACCAGCCGTCGGCGGCGCTCTGAGCGTGGCCGCCGCCGCTCGTGCACACGAGCGTCAGCAGCGCCACCGGGCAGGCGGCGCGCCCGATCGTTTTCCGCGTGATACCCACTCAGGAGCCTCCGATGATGTACTCGATACCGGGGGATGCCGGAGCGGGTGCGCGAGGTGCTGGCGTTCTTCTCTGCGAAGGGGCGGGTGCTGCAGGCAGGTTGAGCAGCTTGGCCACGTCCATCTCCGCGTCCCCGAGCGGAGCCTCGTCGTCGGGGTTGCGTAGCGTCGCGGTGAGCTTGCCGATTTGCTGAGCGAGGGTGATGCGCTGCGCCTGCTCGGGAGTCACCTGCACGGTGATGGTCGAGAACTGACGTGTCGCCCCCTCTCGGCTCTTGTCGACGAGGGTCTGCACCCCGGTCGCGATGATCTCGAGGCGCTCGATCAGCGGTACGATACGGTATCGCTCTCCGCTCCCGTGGCCGAGAAGAAGGTCCACCCGATCCTTCGGTTGCAGAAAGCCCGAGATGGAGTTGATCTCGTCGACACGGATCGTGATCGCGCGCAAACCCTCGGGCACCTTGCCGCTGAACGTCGGCGAGAGGCCGCCCTCGAGGTGCGCCCAGAGAATGGGACGCCCCTCGTCGACATCGGAATCGAGCTGCTGACCGAGCGCCACCGAAACGTTGGCTGCGGTGACCGAGTTCGAGTCGGCGTACTGCACCGGGATCGGGCGCTGCAGGAGGTCGGCCTGAGTGATCACCTCGCCGCGCTCCATCGCGCGGCCAGCGACCACCACCTTGACCATCGGCTCGCTGCGCTCGAGCTGCGCCTTGTAGTGAGCGATCTGCTCCTCGATGTAGTGCTTGGAATAGAACACACCGATACCGCCCAGCACGAGCGACAGCACCAGCATGACCGCATTCTTGCGCGGACGGGCCACCCTCGCCCTCCCTCCTTTCTCCACCATCGCTCTCTCCATGCGCCGTCGCGTTCCCTCAGGGCAGCGACAGCAGATACGTCGAGTTGCTTTGAAATCCCCTGATCGCATCGAGGACGTGGTCCACGAGCGAGAGCTCGCCCGGACCGAGCGGGACGAACAGCGCCATGACGATGATCAAGGTGCCCAGCGCGTACTCGACGATCGCCGCCCCACGAACACGGCCACGGGGTCCGAGTCGTCGCTCAGCGCGCATCGGACACCTCGTTGAGGACGACGAGCGTCTCACCGCGACCGGAGTCGGTGACGACGATCTCGGCACGGCGACCGCGGCGGGCGAATCGCATCACCGAAGCCTCGCCGACGCGCCGCTCCGAGGATGGCGCCCAGCCCTCGTCCAGGAAGTGATCGCGGTAGGTGGCCGCGACCACACCTGGGCGTGCGGTCACCGCCGTCACCGACGTGAGCGCGGCGCGCCCCTCGTCCACCGCCCGAGTGCTCGAGAGCAGCTCGCCACCGGCGGGCTGCGGCACGGAGGCCTGTTCGGCACTCATGCCGGGCGCGGCGGCGGCGAGAAAGCCCTCCGCCCGTCCACCGTCGCCCGTACGCAGTTGCACGGTGAGCAGGACCCCAGCTTCGAGCCGGCTGATGATCGACCAGCCCCCGACCTCGTCCTCGAGGAACCCCGGCCGTTCGCCGAGGCCGAGGCTCGGGTGCGCCGGCGCCCAACGCTCGCGGTAGAAGGCGAGCGTCTGCTCGACGGGGGCGACCGCGCTCAGCGTCGCGACGGACATCGTCCGACCGTTCTGCACCAGTTCGGCCTGGACGAGCTCGCTCCGTGCGCCGGGCGGCAGCGGAACCTTCTCGAGCGCCCGTTCGTCCGCATCTCCCGGCGCCGTGCGGAGTAGCACCGCCGCGAGAACGAGGGCGGGAGCACGCACGCGGTGGCGTCTCACGACCCGCGCTCGCGGTAGTAGTCGAGCTCGACGCCCTCACCCGGACTCACCTCCCCGATCTCGTCGCGCGGCAATGCGTCCGTGCTCATGTCGACGAAGCCGAACGCGCTCTCGCCGTTCCGGTTCAGATCTTCCAGTTCGTCGAGCATCGGAATCTTTCCGACGACGGCCAGCGAGTCTCCCAACCAGTCGAGCTTGTGCAGCGGCACGAGCTGTCTGACGCGCTCGGCCGTGGTGGTGTCGTCCGGTGCCCCCCAGGCGTCGGTCAGGATCGCCGATGGCTCCCGCACGCAGGCGAATCCTTCCCCGCAGCCCCCGCTGCCGCTGCCGAGCCAGCCGTTCTCCCGGACCGCCACCGTCACGCCGACATCGACCAGACCGTTGCCGCCGATGTGCCACGACGATCCGAGCATCTCCCCGGTCCGCTTCACCACCGCGCCGACGGCTCCGGCGACGCTGCTCGAGGCAGAGCGCTCGGCGGTCGTACCGGACACGCTCGCCGGATCCACGGTCACCGCGCTCATGGCCGGCCAACCGCCGGGATGGCCCACGACCCCGCCGATCGTCCGGCGCGCGCCCGGATCGGCCGAGCGCACCTCGGCAGGCGTCGGCGACGGCGGCCCGCCCCAGAGTGGGTTGTGTCCCCGTGTCGTCGGCGCGCTACGGATCGGTGCGGCTGGATCGCCGAAGAAGCGTTCGTCGAGCGCGAGTGGCCCGTCGCCGACCGATGTGGCGACGGTCGCCTCCCAGGCGGCGTAGCGACTGGCCTGTACCGTCATCTGCCGCAGGTCGATCAGCTTACCGAGCATCGGCACACCGAAGAACAACGGCACCATCACGCCGCTCAGCACGGCGAATTCGACCATGGCCGCACCGCCCGCCCGACGCGGTGGCCGCGTGCGGCACCCTTTTCTACTCGTCATCGGTCGCCTCCTCCTCCTCAAGCTCGTCCTCGTCCGGCTCGTCCTCCTCCGGCGCATCCTCATCGAACGCCAGCGCCAGCGCGTCGCCCAGCGGCGCGTCCGGATCGGCGAGCACACCCTCGACGTACTCCCTGGCGATCTCGAGCGACACCGGAAAGGTCCCGGCGTGCTCCTCGACGATATCGACCAAGCGTTCCGCAAGCTCGTCTCCGAGCGCGACTCCGGCGTCGACGATCTGCTGCTCCTGCGCCTCGATCTCGCTCTCGATCTGCTCCCGATCGACGCCGCTCTCGGCCAGTCGCAGCCCAAGCTCGTCGATGTGGTCGCCGGCGATCGCGATGCGCTCCTCGGCCATCGTTCGCGAGGACGCGAGCGCCTCGGTGAAGTCCGAGGCGATCCTCGGCCTGGCAGCCTCGAGCTCCGCTTCCATCGCTCGCCCGAGCCGTTCCGCCTCGCCGAGGGCATCGTCGACGAGTCCCTCGGTCCCCGCCGCAGCACCGCCGAGCACGCCCTGACCCCAGTCCCGCACCCGCTCGGCCGTCGGTTCGATGCCCGCACCGAGCTCGGCGGCGAGACCGGCGAGGAGCGCCTCGACGGCGTTCTCGAGGTACTCGCCCACCTCGTCCTCGAGCGCACCGGCGATACCCTCGGCCGTTCGGTACCGCGCGGGCACGAACTCGTCCATGACCTCTCGCGCGGCACCCTCGAGATCATCCGCGAGCCCGTGCGCGAAGGCCGTCGGCTCACCGATCTCGGCGCGCTCGCGGTCGTTCCGGCCATAGGAGCCGAGCCGCGTCGCCCCACCCCCCGCGAGCGCGTTCGACGAGTCTACGAACGTGGGCCCGACCGCACCGGGGCTCGACGGCTCGCGCTCCTCGGTGCCGAGCTCGAGCGTTCCGGCGAGCGCCGGCGCGCCGGCGCTCGTTCCGCCCGGCCGAAGCGCCAAGGCGAACAGACGCTCCTCGGCCGACACCGGACTCAGCCGCACGTCCCAGTACGGGTTGTAGCTGTTGGCCCTCTCGCGGGGCATCCGCCCGTCCGTTCGCGCCGGTGGCTTCTGGTAGTAGATCTCGGCGATGCCGATCGAGGAGAAGCGCTCGCCCGGCGCGACGAGCTCGGTCGCGAAGGTCTCACCGCTGACCAACCCCTCCGTTGTCCGGGCGCGATCGAGCGGCATCATCACCTCGACTTTCAGCTTCAGCGCCGGACGAGTGCTCTGCTCCCCCTTGACCGCGTCGGAGAGAGCACGGAAGGCCTTGGGCCCCCGGTAGCCGCCGATGCCGACACTGGTCGGCACACCCCCGGGGACACGGACGTTTCTGCGCGCGTTCCTCTCCGCCTTCTCGTTGCGCGTCCAGTTGCCGCACCGTGGATCGAGACGGGAGGCGCCCGTCAGAGCGCTCGTCAACACGCCGCATCCCCGCTCTATGGTGACTCCGCCCGCGTTGGCGTACGCCTCGGCCCAACCGATGGGTGTCTCCGAGCGCTCGGTACCGGACCACGGCCGCCAGATCTTGGTGTGCAACGAGACCGTGTCCTTCGCCTTCCACTCCCATGCCGGCCCGTCACGCCCCTCCACCGCGATCAGCCTCGTCTCGCCGCGGCGGAAGACCTTCTGCCGGAAGAACGGACCGAAGGTCGGGAACCAGAAGTTGAAGAACTCCCAGTCGCGCTCTCGGGTGAACCGATCGCGCGATCTCTCGATCATGCCGACGCGCCCGCGCATGCCCTCGAGCCCATCATCGGGATCGGTGCGCTCGGTGAATCCGCTCCAGCCTCGGAGGTTGTCGCGAACACCGACCAGACTGTAGGCGGTGTTCACGCTGAAGCGATCGTCCCCACCGCCGCTTCCCCCGACCACGTCGCGGATGATCTCGGGGGTGGCGAGGAAGGTGCTGGCGAACATCGCCTCCTGCGACTTGGAGATGCCGACATTGACCAGATCGATGAAGCGCACGCCGCCCGCGGCGATCGGCGCGACCACCCGCTCCACCGCCTCCATGGTATTGGCCACCGCCTGCGCCGCCGGCCCGATGACCGGCACCGGACCGAGCACGACGCCGATCAGGCGCGACGTGGTCGAACCGTAGGCAGCCCAGGAGCGAAGGCTCACCACCTGCGCGATCGAGACCTCGTTGGCGACGCTCGCGCGGTTGGTGTAGGCCTGAAAGTTCAGCGCACGCGCCTGCCACAACGCTCCGCTGTAGGCGGCGGCGTCCGCGGCGTTGGCAAGTCGCATCTTGTCGGTCGCCGCCTGCCCGACGTTGTAGAGCGCGAACGCGCCGAGCACGCCGAACAGAATCATCGCGAGCCCGAGCGGGAGGGCCTGGCCGCGCTGCCCGTGGACGCTCATCCTCGCCTCCGAAGCGCACTCGAATGGGTTGTCCGGGCACGCGGACGGGTGCCGTCGACCCGCCCGCGCGCACTTCCCGATGGGGTGTCCGCTCGTCCCGCTACTGAGCGTAGTCCTTCAACGTGACGGCGGTATCGGTGACCGCCTCGGTCTGTGTCACGGCGTCGGCGAGGTTGCTGTCCTGAGTGACAGCTTCGCCCGTGATCGCCTGAGCCATCGTCTTGAACTGGCCCTTGACGCCGGTGCCGAAGGCACTCACCGCGATGATCGCGGCGACCGCGATCAGACCGACGACAATGATGTACTCGGTGATGCCCTGGCCGCGGATGCGCCGCACTCCGGCGGAGGGGACTGTCGGCTTCGGTGCTTTCATGATCGTGCTTCCTGGTTTCGCAACGGTTGGTGGTGCGGGACGGGTGTCCCGATGTCGCCGGTCGACCTTCCGGTGGAAGACCCCCGACACGCCGGTATCGCCGGGTGACAACGCACCGCCGAACACCGACGCCTTCGCGCCGGCTCACCCTCTCCAAGGGCGAGCCGCGGAATACGGAATGTCGGTAGAGGGCTATGGTCGCGCCCCCTCGGCGGCGCCCGGCGTCGCGGCACGATCGTCGAAGAGCCCGATCTCGGGAGCACCGAAGAAGAACTCGAGCTTGTCGACCTCGCGCAAACGCGCGGCGGGATGGAAGTGCGCCGGACCGTAGTCACGGGCGCGGATATCTCGGAGCTCCTCGACGCGACCATCGGGCGTACTCACGCGAACGACCAGATGCCACTCGAGACCGAACATCTCCACCGATTCGGTCGCACCTCGCGAGTCCAGGCATCGCCAAAGCTCGACCGCCTGACCGCGCCAACTGCCTTGCCCCTCGAGACGGTTCTCACGTCCCGCACAGGGAACCCCCGCCATGAGACCGCGGCCGACTCCCACGGTGGTCACCACCTCGTGCAGGGCGTTCTCGAGCGGTACCTCGTGCACGACCGAGCGCTCGCGATCGATGAGCCAGAGACGCTTGCCGGCGAAGTCACGCACCAGCTCCATCATGCCGTCCGCGCCCTGCTGCCGAACCCGGAGGCCGGCGGAGGAGAACTCCAGGCGAGCGCGCGCGAGCTCGATCCTCGAGGGCTCGTGCAGGACGACGTGGCGGGCGGAGATGCTCGGCGGCGAGGTGCTCACCACGGCGCCGGCCACCGGGGGTCCGACCATCGCGACCGACAGCGACAGTGTGCCGACGAGAAGCGCGCGGCGACGGGACGGGTGCGGCGAAGCCGCGCGAGCGATGCTCATGAGGATAGAACTTCCCTGTTCTAGCGACGGACAGCCGACATGCCTTGTCGGCGACTTCGGGGCTGACGCTACGCCGCCCGATTCTTCACGTCAACAACCTCAGCTGTACGTTTGTTCGGTTTGTGACGCCGACCGCAGCTATCGGTCCTTGCGCGCCGATCGCGCGCGGAGGTACGGTCGGCTCGCCCAGACGAGGGCGAACTCGGAAGGAGCCGAGATCATGCACGAGTCAGCCGGTTCGTACGCTACGCACGGTTCGGGTGTGCCCCGCAGCCGCGCTTCGGTGGCCTCTCGCGTTGCGCTCGCGACGCGTCGTCTCGCGATCGCGACGCTGTCGCTCGTCATCGCGGGCGGAGGGTCGCCCGCCCTCGCCGGAACCGACACGACGCTCGCGGTGGAGCTCGGGGAGAACACGGCCAGCTCGAGGGAGACGCCTGCCGGCGCGGGCGCCGGAGGGGCGAGAAGTCTCGTGCTCGAGGTGGGAAGCTCGAGCCGAGTCCACGACGACGCCGACCCACTGCTCGATCTCGTGCTAGTGCGCCCACGCCGCGCGGCCGGCGAACGCACACCGATCGGCGCAGGCTGGCGACACAGCTACGACATCGTGCTGACCGCACTCGGGGAGCGTCGCGTCGTGCACGACAGCGCGGGCGCACGATACCTCTTCGAGCCGCTCGCTCGAGAGTCGGGACGGAACAGGAGAGCGAGAGCAGACACCGTCACTTTCTTCCGCTCGTCCGACCCCCGAGCCGGCACGCTCGAGCGGCGCGGCGATGTCCACCGTTGGCGCCGCGACGACGGCACGGTGATCGACTTCTCGGGCTCCTCTCCGGTCGCCATGCGCGACGCCACCGCTCACCGTACCGTCTCGTTCGTCTACGCCGACGGACGACTCGCGGAGGTCGGCGACGGGCAGGGGCGTACCTTGCATTTTTCGTACGAGGACGAAAGACTTCGGCGCATCACACTACCCGATGCCTCGACGCTGCACCTCGCGCTCGCGTCCGACGGCACGCTGCGCGCGCGTCGAACGCTCTCGGATGTCGATCTATCGCCTGCCGAATGCCGGCCATCGGGCGCCGAATCGGTGCGCGCGCCGGAGCCGAGCTGCGATACCACCTCCGATCCGATCGATCGAGATTTCCTCGATGGCCCGGGGATCCCCGGCGCGCTCCGTCTCGATGCGCGTCCCGCCTCCTGCCGCAGCTACTTCGTCGAGCATCGTGGCACCGAGCGCGGCGAGAGAATCGAGACCGCGCTCGCCGGGCTCGCGCACTATGCCCACTACGCCCCTACCGTAAGATCGTTTCCCATCGTCGATTTCATCGGTGCCGAACTTCGCGTCGTGCGCAGCAGAGATCTCGCCCTCTCCACCTACGACAACTCGCCCGACGGGCTCTACGAACGCCTTCTCCGCGACGGCGACGATATCGCCCGCCACCTGCTCGAGCCGCTCGCCCGCGACGGGCGTCTCAGCGTGACCGAGCTCGGCCGCACGACGACGCTCGGTCCGCCGGCCGCGCGGCCTGTGGTGCTCGAGCTGGTCGTGCGCCGAGGTTTCGCGAGCGCCGATCAGGTCGAGCAGATCGAACGCGCCCGCGCCGCGCTCCAGGAGCGGCACGGCGTGCGCCTGCGGGTCATAGAGATTCCCTGAGATTTCCACAACGATCGCGGCAATCTCCCCCCGTCGATCGAATCTCCGATGGAGCCCAGATCGGGTTCGATCGGCACCGAGTCCACTCGCCTGCCGACGCCGGTGACCGTCGCGCGGCGCGACCATCGGGCTCACCCACACCGAGAGGGCTACCATTTTCGCCCGAGTCATGTAGTCTCCCGATCGGCAACGGAGATCCGGACGCAGCGGTCGTGCGTCCAGCGGATCGTGCGCCGACGCGGACGGCCGCGCCAGAGGCTCCAGCGACCCAGGGTGACGATCGACGGAGTAGTCCAGGTGAGGAGAATCGCGATGCCGAGCGTGCGCAGCCGAGAAGCCCTTGCGAGGCACGCGGCACGCCGGAGGCGCGCGAGCCCGTCGCCGCCACTCCGGTTCTCGCTCGGGGAACTGCACACACAAGCCCTGTGGCCGGCCCGACGGAGCCGTCACGAGTCGGTGATCGACCTCGCCGATTGAGCCGCGCGCGGCATGTCGCCCCCGTTCGCGCGCTTGCGCACCGACCGTCCGGTTCCCCGCATCGCGCTCGGAGCGGAAGCGCGCCGAGCCCTGCCCCGGCGGGGGCCGGTGTGAGCTGGTTCCGCAAGTACCAGGAGGACGCCGACTGGCACCGCTGGTACCGTCGCGAGTTCGACTACCGCATCGGCCGAGCCCTCGACGATCCGGAGGACGCCTACGGTGAATCGATCGAGCGTTTGCTGGTGCACAAGCTGCCCGCCTACGAGCCGCGTCACGAGGAGAACCTCGACGCGCTGGTACGCACCGCCTACCGTCATATCATGGGCGATCTCTGGCGCAAACACTTCGGCAGGCCGAGACCACCTCGCGAGATGGCGCGGGCACTGCCCGCTGCCGAGGCGCTGTACTTCAAGTTCTGCCTCGAGCGCAAACCGGTCGACGTGATCGCCGAGGAGCTGGCGTTGCCGGAGCGAGCGGTCGGCACATGGGCCACCTGGCTCAGGGTGAACGACAAGTGTCCGAAGAAGAAGAGCTTCCGTAGCCTCGACGACCCGGATGCCGCCAGCGCGCGGCGCGAGATCGAGGTCGTCACGGCGGAGGATCCGGTCAACCGTTCGGCAGAGCGGGATCAAGCGGCGGCGATCGTCGCGATGCTGCTCGAAACAGCAGGGCGGGAGCCCTCGAACAAGGGCGGCGAAGCCCTTCAGCGGACGCTGCGGGCGGTGCGCGAGGAGCTCGCCCTCGACGACGAGGAAAGATTGCTGCTGAAGCTGCGTTTCATCGAGGAGCTCGACGTGACCGAGGCGGCGACGCTCCTCGGTGTCGACAGGAGAACGGTCAAGAGCCGCGAGAGCCAGGTGCTCGAACGTCTGCGGACACTCTTCGAGAGCCACGACATCGGGTACTGAGGATGGGGCGACGGAACCGTGCACGCGCGAGCGATCAGCGCCTTGTCGGCCCGGCCTCGACGAGGCGGGAACGATGAGCGGTGACGAGCGCCGCGAGCGCCGACTCGCGCTCGCGGCGCTGGCGCTCGACGAGGCGCCGACGGCGCCGGGCGCGCCGCCCGAGCTCGACGAGCTCGCGGCGTGGATGGCCGGCGAGATCGCGCCCGAGCGCGCCCGGCAGATCCGAGCGCACGTCGCACGCGATCCACAGACCTACGAGGCGTGGCGGCAGTTGCGGCTGGCCGTGGCCGAGGACACGCCCGCGCGGACGAGGGCGTCGTCCACCGTGGCACGCGCCGTGTCCGGCTCCGCCTCCGACGGGCGGGCGGACGCTTCCGCCGGTTGGCTCGACACGCTCCGCGATCGGTTCGGCTACCCCGCGCTCGGCGGTGGCTTCGCCACCATCGCGGCGCTCGGCATCGCGATCGGCGTCAGCCTCGGCCCTCCGCCCCCCGACGCCGACATCTGGCAGGACTGGCAGCGACCCAAGGGTGTCGGCTCGGCTGCGATCGCCGAGCGAGAGCTGGCTGAGTTGCAGAGCTTCCTCGCCGGCGTGGCCGAGCAGACGAGCGCGCTCGGGCTGCCGCCGCTCGGGCCCAACGGTCACCCTCTGCCGCGACGAGCGCCCCCCTGCGACGGTGCCGACACCGACTGCAGAGCGCGGCGCGAGCGATTGATCGAGCTGGGACGGCTGAGCGTGCTCTCACGCTGGGAATGCGTGCTGGAGTCCGCCGTCCCCGATCGCCGGGACCGGGCAACCGAGCTGCTCGCCGCGCTGGAGAGCGACCCGGGCGCGGCACGACTGCTCGGGCCGCTTCGCGACTGGGCCTCGGCCGACTCGCAACGCGCGCGCTGCGGCGCGGTCGACAGGTTGCTCGCCAGAGCGCTCTCGGCGCAGCGAGCGTCTTCGCCACCTTGAACGAGCGAAAGACGATGGGGATACCCCGAATCCGAGCGGTCGTGCTCTCGGCACTGCTGCTCGTGCAGCCGCTCGTGGGCCAGGGAGACGACGAGCAGTGCGACGGCGAACAGAGGGCGAGCGCCTGGCGCGACAGCGCGGACGACGCCTTCGCCAGCGATCGGCACGAGATCCTCGACGCACTGCGCGAGGAGAGACGACCGAACGCCCCCGAGCCCGCGCCCAAGGGTATCGATCTCGGTGCGGGGTTCGCGGCGGAGCCGATCCGCATCATGCGCAAGGGGACGGGTGCGGACGCCGGTATCCGTGCGATCAGCGTGATCGAGCGGCCGACCGCGCCGTCGATGCGGGTGAAACTCAAGATCGAGTTCGACGTGAACTCGGCAACACTGCGGCCCGAGTCGAGACCGCTGCTCGAAGAGCTCGGCGCCGCGCTGGGCGACCCGCTCCTCGCTGACGCGAACGTCTCGATAAACGGTCATACCGACGCCTCCGGCGCGGCGGACTACAACCTCGAGCTAAGCTACCGGCGCGCCGAGAGCGTGCGCGCCTATCTGGTCGAGGTGGCAGGGCTGGACCCGGAGCGTCTCGAGCCGCGCGGCTTCGGCGAAGCGGTACCGCTCGACGACAACGCGACGGCCGCCGGACGGCAACTCAACCGTCGCGTCGAGATCGAGCGTCTGCCCTGATCGCCGGCGTCGCAGTGGATCTCGCTCGCGATGTCGCGACCGTCGCGCCGCCGAGAGAGCACGGTAGACTCTCGCGGTGCTCGCGGGGCGGGCGCTTGAATGGCGCGGGCGGACGGATGACGGTAAGGGCGGCACCGAACCTGGGTACGGCACACGCGATCGATGGTGGGTCGGGCCGCGCTCGGGCCGGCGTGACGCTCTCGCTCGCGGCGACGCTTCTGACGGTACTGGTCGGCTGTGGCGGCGCGCCGCGGGTTCCCGTCGGTATCGCAGCCCCTGACGCGCCCACCGACGACGCGAGCGCCGGCGGCCCGTCGCGCATTCCGGACAACGGCGACCGAGCCTTGCTGATCGGCATCGGCGATTACGCCGACCCCGCCATCGACGATCTGCCGGGTATCGATCTGGACGTGGCGATCATGCGGCGTGTCGCGCGCAGGCTCGGGTTCACCCCGGCGGGTATCCGTGTGCTCGAGGACGACGCGGCGACGCTGGGCGCGGTCGAGCGTACGGTTCGCGAGTGGCTCGTCGACGGCGTCGACGCCGACGATCGAGTGCTGATCTACTTCAGCGGCCATGGCACGCAGCTGATCGACCGCGACGGCGACGAGTCGGACGGTCGCGACGAGGTGCTGGTCATGCACGACATGCGTCTGTCGGGCGGGGAGATCACGGGCGCGCTCGTCGACGATCGCTTCCACGGGCTGCTGGCCGAGATTCCGGCCACGGACGTGATGCTCGTCGTCGACGCCTGTCACAGCGGCTCGGGGTACAAGAGCGTGCGCGGCGAGCTGACCGGGGCGCTCGGCGGCGTGCCGAAGACTCACCGTTTCGCGGGCCAGTCGGCGAGCGGCGGCGGCGAGAGCTTCGTCACGCTCGAGAAGGGCAGCGTCGAGATGCCGTTCGTGGCGATGATGGCGGCCGATGACCACGAGGTGGCGCTTGCCACCGAACGCGGCAGCACCTTCACGGTGGGCATCGAGCGGACGATCGACGCGTCCGTCGCCGCGGGCGAGGCACCGACACCGAGGGAGATCGTCGCGCGGGTGCGCGAGTTCATCAAGAGCGAGTACGCGAGCACGCCGCAGACGATCTATACGCCGCAGATCGGCGGTAGCGAGGCGCTGATCGACACACCCGTCGCGCTCGGCTCGGCCAACCCTTTGCGCGAGCAACTCGAACGACGTGTCGCACGTCTGGAGCCGTTGTCGGTGCGGAGCTCCGAGCGCGTCTTCCCGATCGGCGACCGATCGCTGCGGATCACCGTCGAGGTGCCGGCGGCGGGTTTTCTCAACGTGGTCACGGTCGATCCGCACGGAGAATCGCGGGTCTTGTACCCGAACCGCTTCGATCCGGACAACGCGGTCACGGCCGGCGAGCTCTCGATCCCGACCTCGGCGATGCGCTTCGACCTGCGCGCCGACGGACCACCCGGGGAGCACCTGGTCGCCGCGTTCTGGACGCCGCGACCGCTCGACCTGCGCGAGGCCGGTTTCGGACGCCGGGACCGAGAGGGCGTGCCGCTCGACCCGTTCGCGTCGCTGTCCGAGTACGGTACCAGTCGCTTCGTCGCCGTCGCCCGGGAAAGCGAGAAACCGCCACGGGCCGGAGGCACGACGCTCCGGATCGTGCCTTGAGCCACACCGACGCGTCGCCTTCGATGCGGCATCTCGCGGCTCTGGTGGCGGTGACCCTCCTGCTCTCGTGCTCGGTGACGCCGGTCGCCGACGAGGGAGACGGCAAGACCCTCTACGGTCTCGACGACCGGGTCGAGCTCCGAGAGGCGAGCCAGCCACTCCGCAACGCCGGTGCCTCGGTCGTCGCACTGTTCGGGAGCGATGCGCTGATTCCCGTGGCCGACGGGCGGTGGCGCCTTCGGTTCGGGCCGAGCGGGGCCGAGCGGGGTTGGTGTCCCGACGAGCGCTTCTCGCGGCAACCGCGGGGCGCGCTGTGCAGCGGGTTTCTGATCGCACCCGATCGCATCGCCACGTCCGCGCACTGCGTACGGCCGCCCGACGATCCGTACGCGGCCGGACTGGACTGCGACGAAGCGCGCTTCGTGTTCGGTTTCGGACTCGGTGCCGACGGCGAGCCACCGGCGGTGCTCACACCCGAGCAGGTCTACCGCTGCGCGGCGGTGATCGACGGCGAGGGTTCGCCGAACGGTGCGGACTGGCGCGTGGTGCGACTCGATCGGGCCGTGAGCGACCGCCTGCCCCTACCGGTCTACGCGGGCGACACGCCGCTCGCGCGCGGCACGGCACTCACCGTCATCGGACACCCGATCGGGCTGCCGGCGAAGGTCGCCCCGGGGGGCGCCGTGACCGACGACACGACGGTCGACCACTTCGTCGCCGATCTCGATACCTACGAGGGCAACTCCGGCTCGCCGGTGCTCGCGACACTCGCGGCGAGACCGGTGGTGGTGGGTCTTCTCGCCCGCGGCGAGACCGACTTCGACGCGACGCCGGAGGGCTGCGAACGCAGCCGACGCTGCGACGCGGAGCGCTGCGGCGGCGAACATGTGACGCGATCGACGCGCTTTGCCTCCTGGGCCAGCGCAACCGTGCGACCCTGAGCACGATAGCGTCGGCGGTGCGGTCGCCAGCACCGATCGAGTCCGCTAGCATGTTGTCGAACCATTGACATCGAACGGTCGAGGATGCGTTTGGACTTCCCCCGGTACCGCCCCCGCGCTCGTCGCCCCG
>Ga0114952_1001569_pt1 | contig 19227 bp, 11 predicted proteins | sample SidtaG_2_FD_87303 | JGI IMG/M metagenome (GOLD analysis project Ga0114952, IMG submission 87303) | Marine algal microbial communities from Sidmouth, United Kingdom - Sidmouth_Asex2 metaG | ecosystem: Host-associated > Algae > Red algae > Unclassified | place: Sidmouth, United Kingdom | collected...
TTGCGCACACAAATATTGGCAGCAAAAGAAACATCCTAATAGCGGCACCTTAGAAGTCTTGCTAGAGGGAAAGGTAAAAGTCAAAAAAATGGTTCTAGCACCTTCGAATATTTGGGATTTGTAAAAATAGTAGTAGATTTGAGTCTTAAATGTCTTCTTATTCTGAATTAGAGGCAATTTTTTTCAGAATAAGAACGATATGACTGACTGATTTAGAGCTTTGTCGAGTAGATAAACTTTTTTATTGGTTAATAAAAAAAAGAAAACCCTATTATCCCTACATACTTGATTTATCTATAAAAACTTACTAATCCTTTTATAAAAAACTTTCAAACTATGTTATTTTTAGATTTTGAAAAGCCAATTGAGGAACTATACGAGCAATTAGCAGAACTTAAAAAAACCGCAGATCTAAATGATGATGTGGGCGCATTAAATACTGCTGTTGCAGCATTAGAAAAGAAAATTATAAGTACCCGAAAAAATATATACAATAACTTAACTGGTTGGCAAAAAGTACAACTTTCCAGACATCCCAAAAGACCTTATACTTTATTTTATATTGAACAAATGTGTTCTCGGTTTGTAGAAATGCATGGAGATCGTTGTTTTAAGGATGATAAGGCAATTGTTGGCGGAATTGGTAAAATTGATAAGCATAGTGTTATGATTATCGGCCAACAAAAAGGAACAGATATCAAAATGCGTCAATATCGCAATTTTGGGATGCCAAATCCAGAGGGATATCGCAAGGCCTTACGTTTGATGAAAACAGCAGAACGCTTGGATTTGCCAGTCGTTTGCCTAATTGATACGCCTGGTGCATTTCCTGGTATTGAAGCAGAGGAACGTGGCCAAGCAGAGGCAATTGCCCGTAACTTGTTTGAAATGGCAAAACTGCGTGTGCCAATTATCTGTGTGGTTATTGGAGAAGGAGCTTCTGGTGGCGCTTTGGGAATTGGTGTAGGAAATCGTATCTTTATGATGGAGAACACTTGGTATACGGTTATTTCTCCAGAATCTTGCTCAACTATTCTTTGGCGTAATGTAGAACACAAAAAAGAAGCAGCAGAAGCCTTGAAGTTGACAGGAGAACATGCCTTGGAATTTGGTATCATTGATGGAATTATCAAAGAACCTGTTGGTGGAGCACATTTGCAACCAGAAGAGGCTGCAAAAATACTAAAACGCCATCTCAAAAAAGAGTTGACTGCTTTGAGCGAATTATCTAAAGATGAACTAGTAGAATCTCGCATTGAGAAGTATAGCAAAATGGGAAGCGTTACCTATAAAAAGTAAGATTAAAAAACTAGTTTATTTTTGTCCTAAATTTGATAAACTGGTAGTTATTATAAGTAGTAGATAATCTATCTGTTATGGATGTTATGCTAGCATAATTGTCAATAACATTTAAGTAGATTTAAAATATTCCCCCGATATGAGTTTATTAACTGGAATAAAAGAAAACTTGTATCAACGTAAGTTGAAACAATGTGCCAAGACAAATCGCCAAACAGCAGCTTGTAATTTTGATACTGCAAGAAACATTGGAATTTTGTTTGATGCGACGAATGAAGCCAATGCTCAAATTGTATTGTCTTTTAAAAGAACGTTGCAAACACAACGAAAAAAGGTGTCTGTGATGGGCTATAAAGATGTCAAGGAACTGAGTGAAGATGAAAAACACCCTGTTTTTTGCAACAAGGATTTGGGATTGAGTCAAACGCCCAAAAAGCAAGAGGTATTAGATTTTATTAAGCAACCTTTTGACTTATTAATTGCCTTGCATATTGGTAATTGCCAACCTCTAGAATATATTGCTGCTGCTTCAGCTGCTAAATTTAGAATTGGACATTATCGAGAAAATAAAACTGATTTTTATGATTTTATGGTTTATGGGAAAAGCCAAAGCTTGAGAGCCATAATTCAGCAGATGGAAACTTATTTAAAAAAGATTCACTAGTTTATTTATGCGTAAATTATTTACAGGCACAGGAATAGCTTTAGTTACGCCATTTAAAAATGGTGTCGTAGATTATGAAGGACTTGAACGTTTGATTAATCATACGATAGAAGGTGGAGTAGAGTTCTTAGTGTCTTTAGGAACGACAGGGGAGTCAGTGACTCTAACAGTAGAGGAACAACATGCTGTACTAGATTTTACCGTAAAAGTGGTCGTTGGTAGAGTTCCTATTGTTGCAGGCTTTGGAGGGAATAATACAACTGCTGTAATTCAGTGTATTAAGAACTATCACTTTAAAGGGATTGATGGAATTTTGTCGGCTAGCCCTGCTTATAATAAACCTACGCAAGAAGGAATTTATCAACATTTTATGGCAATAGCTGCCATTGCTCCTTGTCCAATTATTTTGTACAATGTTCCTGGACGTACCGCCTCCAACATGACAGCAACCACCACCTTGCGTTTAGCAAATGCTAGTGATAAATTTGTTGGGATAAAAGAAGCTTCTGGAAACTTAGCACAGTGCATGGAGATTGTAAATGGTGCCAAACCTGCTCATTTTTCTGTCTTATCAGGAGACGATAATTTGACTTTGCCAATGTTGGCTTGTGGGATGGATGGCTTGATTTCTGTTATTGGAAATGCTTATCCTCAAGGATATTCAGATCTAGTTCGAGCAGGCTTGACAGGGGACTTTGCCAAAGCAAGAGAGCTTCATTATTCTTTTATGAATTTAGTGGATTTACTATTTGTAGATGGCAACCCAGCAGGGGTCAAATATGTACTCCAACAATTGGGAATTTGCGAAGAAGAACTACGCTTGCCCTTAGTGCCTGCAACCCGTTTAACCAAAAAATCTATGGATGTTATTGTAACTAGATTAAAAGCCTTAGCGCTTGCTTAGATGAACAAAACACCTTTACATAAAGACATAAGGCTATATACTTTTTTAGGTATTATAGCCTTTTTATTTGTCCATCATTATGCTGGATATTTTGGACATTATGGTTTTGACGACATCATGGGATATGGGTACTATGGTAAGAAGTGGGCAGATGGACAACTCTTTTTCTTAAATGAAGATTTTTTTTCCTACCGTTGGGGATTTATTAGTTTGATAGGCTTTTTTTATGCCTTGTTTGGTGTCAATGATGATGTTTCTGCGATTACATCTTCTTTAGTTTTGTTGTTAACCGTATTGTTGATTTTTAAGGTGTTAAAAAGAGAAGCGCGTGTAGTAGGTGTTGTTGCTGCCTTGATCTACGTGCTTGACAATTGGACTATGTATTATTCGGACAAACTAATGCCCGATACCTCGGTTGCTTTGGCAACATTTGCAGCATTTGTGCTCATTTATACCCATCGTTTTGAGCGAAAAGGAACCCAATCCTTTAAGTATGCCTTGTTACTTTCTTTAGTGTTAATTTGGGCTTATATCACCAAACAATCTGTTCTATTGTTGTTTCCTGTTTTTTTTCTATTATTAATAATAGATGTTGTACAAAAACGACAGTATAAGTTCTGGATATATACGGCTTTGTGTTGTGTAGGGATGGGTTTGTTCTACTTGTTTGTAATTTACTTATTAACGGGAGACCCTTTGGCTCGGTTTCATGCTGTGGAAGCAGGATTAGACGATAATTTAGGAGAAGGGCGATCTTTTTCCTTTTGTAATTATGCGATTCAACCTTGGGAAGCTTTGTGGGATCGCATTAGTTATGAAATGATTGAGAAAAGCATTCGAACAGGAATGATTATTAGTTTGATGTTGGCGCTTCCTGCTGTTCTAAGCCATCGGTTTCGGGATTTTATCACTTTTAAAACACCAAAAGCTTATTGGACATTGGTTTTAATCCTTTCTGTGTTGTCATCCAATTTTATGACAACTTCTTACAAAGCTTATTTACCAATTTGCCCAGACATTCGTCATTTCTTGTTCTTGGTTCCAATTGCGGCAGTTGTTGCAGCACCAACCTTATATGAATTTGCCCAGAAAAAGGAAAAGAAGTTTGTTTTTATTCTAATATCTATTCTTGTTTTTTCCTTGGCAAAGTATGCTGAAGTAGGTAATTTTGAATGGGTTTATCTGGGAATTATGGGATTGGTTATCCTACGGTCTATTTTGCCTAATCGTAACATTATTGCAGGCGGATTTTTATTCGGAATTGCCTTAGCTGCTTTGGCGCCAATTGTTTCTTCTATGCAAACTGCCAATCAACATTCTTATGTAGAACAACGAGCCGTTATTTATAAATATCTAAAAGACAAGAAGGCACCTAGTATTGTAATCACAAACGTTATTCAGAAGCATTTTGGACAATATTTATTAGAATATAATGAGAGTGGTCCTGTTCAATTTTACGATTATTCTGCATTGCCAGAACTAAAACTTCCACCTCAAACAACGGTCTATGTTTTGGTAAATGGAGCCACTAGATATATGTCCAATTTCTCTTATGATGATTTGCCTCGGTGCATCAAAGATTGTTATGAAAAAAAACATCCAACAAGTATTGAAGTGATCTATGAAAGCTCAGAAGTAGGTTTGTACAAATTGAATCAGCCTAAATTGTTGAAAACAGGAAAGTAGACAAGCTGGTGCTTTTCGTTAAAGTCTGTCCTTATTATTAAACAACTATTGCATTTAGCCTTAGTTTTTTGTATATTGTAGGTCCCTCAAAAAGAAGCCTTCTTTTCTGAGTTTTAAAATAATCCCTCGCATATTTTTATTATGATCAATTTTTTTGCACGAGTCATTGTTTTTCTATCAATGATTTGCACCTTATCTAGCTGTACATTTACAAAAATTGTAGTATTCTTTAAACCAAGTATTGAAGATCACCACAAAGTATTTACTTGCGATACCATATCTGGTTCTGCAATGGATGACTGGGCTGGTTCTTCGTTAGAGACAATGCCTCTCAAAAAACGCTTATTTGTAAATGCGAATGCACCAACTAATATTCCACCAATGGAACAATGGATTCCTATGGAAGAGAATTTAGAAACAACGAACTTTGATGCTTTTTTAGAAAAATCAAAAACAACAGCACTTATTGTTATTAAAAATGATTCTGTGCTGTATGAACGATATCTAAATGGTGGAGCAAAGGACAAGCCTAAAGTAGTTTTTTCTGTAACCAAAGCAATAACAGCTACCTTGACAGCAATTGCAGCTGAAGAAGGCTTGTTGTCTCTAGATCAAAAAGTAGCTGATTTTATTCCCGAATTTGGGGAGGATGCTCGAAAAGAAATTACATTGCGCCATTTAATGGGAATGGTGTCTGGTCTGAATTGGCATGACTTTGATAATATTTTGCGCTTGGGTGGTCTATATTATACAGGAAACCAAGAGCGTTTTGTCAAGCGAGCATCAAAAACAAAGTACGAGCCGAATACTCGTTTTGCCTATAAATCATTGTCTACGGAAATCTTAGGGATTTGCTTAGAAAAAGCCATAGGGCAGAGTTTAGCAAGTTATTTAGAAGCCAAAATATGGCGACCTGTTGGTATGCAATATGATGCTATGGTGACACTGGATAGTAAAAAACATAGAAATCCTAGAACTTTTGGAGGTTTAGCTTTAACTGCTCCTGATATGGCTCGTTTTGGTAAATTGATGTTGAATGATGGGCTTTGGGAAGGACACCAAATTGTTCCAAAATGGTTTGTTGAGGATGTCAAACATCGTGACATGAACGATTGGTTTGGTTATTCTAATTGTTATTGGCGAAATGGTTATGAAGAACTAGGCTTTGAAAACAACGAAGAATACTGGGCAGCCGGTTATAATGGACAGTACATTTTTATTTCTCCTAAGGATAATATTATTATAGTTCGGACAGGAGTGGAAGAAAAAAGTCACTGGTCTGTTTTGTTAGGGCGTTTGTCTTCGCTATTAGCCAATGGTCGTACTGATCTAACGGATGAATCGTTAGATTTTGGGGAACAATTTTCTGGAACTTATGCCAGTGATGAAGGACAAGAGATGACTTTGGAACTTCTGCCAGAATTAGACGAATATAACCGCAGAAAGTGGCTTTGGAAAAGGGATGTAACAGAGTTTAAAGAAGGTGAAAAACTGAAAGAATTGACACAGTTAGACGGTATTAGTTTGGGCTACAAAAAAGGAGGGAAGCAGACTCGGATGTATTATGATATTCAAGATAGAAAAGTAGTAGGTTTTTATTATAACTCTTGGCCTGCTGTAAGTTTGAAATACTTTAAGAAGGTAGAATAACTAAAAATATAGTGGTAGATTCATAGCCTAAATTATTAGTAAAATCTTACTTGCTGTTTTAAATGTAACCTTCTTCTTTTTAGGACACTACAAAACTTGTTTTTGAACCAAAAATTACTTAATACTTTATGAAAACCTATTTCTTAGCAGAAAGTTATAACAAAAAGTATAACCACTAGTAGGGAATTTAACATTCTGCAAAAAATAAGCCTTAGAAATTAAACAAATGTTTTGTTTAGCTGTTGTGTAATCATGTGTTAATTGTATGTTTAGTATATTCTGAACATTTCTTTTAATCAAATTTTCCTTAAATATACTTTATAAAATTATCACCTTACTTGCTTTTATAAAAGAGTGAAGTACACACTTGTAGTATGTTTTAATACAAGCTTACGTTCATTTTCGTCTTATTAAGCATTTGTTGAGTTATATTCAAGAGTAATTAATGATGTATTTTAATAGTTTTATTTTGAAAAGGAGGAATTAATAGCTTTAGTAAAAAAAATGGGTTTAAATTACGAACACCACCAATCATTACTACGTTGAAAACCCGAAGGCTCAGCGAAGCTAAATCGTATTAGTTTATTGCATGAGTGCTTCACAGTTGATTATCAGTATGATGCATTTTTATTAATCAAGGTGCTAAAAGGCTGATAATTAATCTAATGCAGGTGCTTTTTTATATTTTTATAGAAAAACTAAAAAATCAACGGAGTATTAACCAATAGAACATCGTTTTAAAGAAGATTTTAATTTATGCATAAGGCAAGTACAAGGCGTAGAAAAGCATATTGGATGGCTTTCAAAGTAGGGTTTAGCTACTTTTGGCTGTATTTAGTATCTAAAATTAGAGGAAAAGAGTACTGGTCTTCTCGAATAAAAGAAAAGAACAGAAAGAATGCCGAGCGAATAAAAGATATGATGTTAGAGCTTCAAGGCTTATTCATCAAAGCAGGGCAATTGATTTCTACCTTATCAAATGTATTGCCAGAAGAATTTAGAGCACCTCTTGAACAACTCCAAGACAATGTTCCTCCACATTCTTTTGAAACTATTAACCGAGCTGTTCTTAAAGAGCTTGGAAAACCAATCAGTGAATTATATACTCGATTTGATGAAGAACCTCTTGCTGCTGCATCTATCGGACAGGCACATCGTGCTATGTTGGGAGACAAAGAAGTTGTTGTGAAAATACAACATCCAGAAGTAGATGAGTTGGCACATATGGATTTGACAATTATCAAACGCATTGTCAAAACATTCTCTAAGTTTATGAAAATAAAGGGAATGAAACATCTTTATGAGCAAGTAGAAGAAATGGTAGAAGAGGAGCTTGATTATTGCAAAGAGGCAGAATCTATGCAAGTTATTAAGCAAAACTTGAAAGATGAACCTGGTGTTTATATTCCAGAAGTCTATACCGATTACAGTTCTAAAAAAATACTAACGATAGAGTATTGTGAAGGTGTGAAAATAAGTGATGTTGATCAATTGTTGACTTGGAACTTGGATTTACATCAATTGACGGAATGTTTGGTTCGTGTCTTTTGCCAAATGATTTTAGTAGATGGTTTTTACCATGCAGATGCGCATCCAGGAAATTTACTAGTGAATAAGCAAGGGCAGGTTATTTTGTTGGACTTTGGCGCTGTAGCAAGCTTAAGCCCCAAGATGAAAAAAGGAATCCCTATTCTGATTCAAAATATGATTCAACAAGATGCTGGAGAGATGGTCAAATCACTTCGAAAACTTGGCTTTATTGCTAATGGGGAAGCTACTGCACGGGTAGCTCGAAAGTTGATTGATGATATTCAAGATTTTATAGAGAATGAATTGGAGTTAGAAACCTTGAACATTCAAGATATTACAGAAGATCAATTGAGACAAGCATTAAAGCTAGTTAATATTAAAGAATTAACACGAATTGTTCAAATTCCTAAAGAATGGGTTTTGCTAAATCGAGCCGTAGTTTTAGTTGGAGGGGTTGTTTATTTGCTGGATCCAGACTGGAATCCTGTGCATACCCTTAAACCTTACCTAGAGAGAGAGTTGATTGGTGGAAAAAGTGGCATGGCAAAAATGGCACTTAACATAGTTAAACGACAAGTGTCTGCTGCTGCAACATTACCTGTTGAAGTCCAAAAGGTCATTAAAAAAGTAAATCAAGGTAAAGTTACAATAGATGTTCGGAATATAAAAGCAGGTTTTGATCGGATCCAAATGATTGGACAACAAATGGTTTGGCTAATGGCTTTTATTGCTTCGATTTATTTTTACTTGTTGGTAGATGCAAGTAATGCTTATCCCTATTTAACGTTTTTATTTCAGTTCTTTGGAGTAGCTTCATTCTTAGGCTTCTGGATCACACTTTGGAAAACACCTAGAGGGTATTAATTAGATTTATTAATAAATTAAGATAAAATAAACAAATCTATAAAAGGAGTCGGACTAAAGACAAAGATTTAGTTAATGTCGCCAAATGCATATTATACCAAAATTAGAGCGTATAATATGCATTTTTTTTATTATCTTGTGTCCTGTTTTTAACAAAGCAATAAGTAGTTTTATATACACAAGCACAACCACAATTCGACAATCTATATGAGTTTTCTTAAGCTAATATTTTCCTTAACAACCACTATTTTAGTTATTTGGGCATTGGGAACCCCACGTCAAACAGGGGAGCCTGCAAAGAGCGAGAAAGACAAAGATGGTAATTTAGTAAGGGTTGCCAGTACAGAGCAATTTATTCCACCTATTGGTAAGCTTCTAAGCCCTTCTCATGGATTTTGGCAAAATGCAGAAGGAAAGACCCCTGCTTTTGAAACAACAATTTATCATGAAAACCTTTCTGCTCCTGTACAAGTAAAGTATGATGATAGGATGGTGCCCCATATTTTTGCAACAAATTTAGAAGATGCTACTTTCGCACAGGGATATGTAACGGCTTCTCTACGTTTGTGGCAAATGGAATTGCAAACACACGCTGCTGCTGGTCGCTTGGCAGAAATATTAGGAACAACAGAACGTGTACGCAAAATTTTGATTGAGAAAGATATTGAAACACGTCGAATCGGATTATCTTTGGGAGCACGTCGCTCGGTAGAATTATGGTCAAAAGATCCTGAAAAATACAAAGCTTTAAATACATATTCAGATGGCATTAATGCTTATATTAATTCTCTTTCTTATGATGATCTACCACTGTTTTACAAATTACAAAATTATAAGCCAGAGCCTTGGACGCCTCTTAAAACAGCTTTGTTGCTAAAAAATATGGGTCGTACACTTACGGATAGAGATCATGATTTTGAATTGACAAAGGTGTTAAAAGAAATTGGAGTAGAACAATTTGACCAACTCTACGCAGAATATTTTGAAGAGCAATCTCCAATTATTCTAGACTCTATGAATTACATTAAACCAGTGCTTGTGGATGAATCCAATCCAATTAGTTTGTATCTAGGAGAATTGGGAATGGATAGTTTAACTAGAGTATTTTCTCCTAAGGGAATTGGTAGTAATAACTGGGCCGTTTCTGGAGAAAAAACAGCTTCTGGAAATCCCATTCTTTGTAATGATCCACATTTAAAACTGAACCTGCCTTCCATTTGGTTTGAAATACAATTAAGCACACCAGAATTTAATGCTTATGGGGCTTCTTTGCCTGGTGCGCCAGGTATTATTTCTGGTTTTAATGAGAATATAGCTTGGGGAGTAACGAATGTAAGTCATGATGTCAAAGATTGGTATGCCATTCAGTGGAAAGACGAAACCAAGGCTGAATATTGGTTTGATAGTACGTATAAAAAATCAAATACGATTATTGAAGAGATCAAGGTTCGTGGAGCTGCCTCTGTTTTTGATACGATTTACATGACTCATTTTGGACCTATTGCACACCATGTTGGTCAACAGGATTTTGTTTTAAGATGGACTTTACATGATGCTTCTACAGAACCACTAACATTTCTTAAATTAATAAAAAGTAAAAACTATAGTGATTATAAAGATGCCATTCGCCACTTTGCTTGTCCTGCTCAAAATATAGTATTTGCAGCTAAAAATGGAGATATTGCACTTTGGACACAAGGTAAATTGCCTTTGCGTAAGCAAAAGCAAGGGCGTTTTGTTCAACAAGGAACTAGTTCCAATGAGTTGTGGCCAGGATTTATTCCTCAAAAAGATATTCCACATGAATATAATCCTTCCAAGAACTTTGTCGCTTCTGCCAATCAACATTCTGTGAATCCAAGCTTATATCCTTACGATTATTACGGCTATTTTGAAGAATATAGAGGTCGCTATCTAAACCGTCGATTAACAGAAATGGATAGTATTACAGTAAAAGATATGATGACTTTGCAGTATGATGCTTATAGTGTCAAAGCAGAAGATTTTATGGATTTGCTCAAACTACATCTAAAAAAAGGAGATTTAAATAAAGATGAACTAGAGGTTTGGCATCAACTCAAAGATTGGGATTATAAGTATACTAAAAACCAAATAGAACCTACTATTTTTGAAATGTGGTTTGATACGTTGGAGTATCTAGTTTATGATGAAATTTTAGCTTTAGAGAACAAGAAGCCTGGTAAACAGACGATTATATTGCCAGAAGAGTATAATTTATTACATTTATTGAAACGTGATACGATAAATCCCGTTATAGATATTGTAGCAACAGCTAAGCGAGAGTATATTGGTGATATTTTTACTTTAGCATTTCAAAAGACCTGCCAAGCAGTTCCTAGAGATACTAGTACTAATGAAATACTACAATGGAAGGTTCAACGAGCAACAGTTGTACAACATTTGTCGACTCTAAAAGCATTTAGTGTAGATAAGATAGAATCAGATGGTCATGGCTCTGCTTTGAATGCCTTGAATAAACGTCCTGGTCCATCTTGGAGAATGGTCGTAGAAATGGGGGAAGAGATCAATGCTTATGGTATTTATCCTGGAGGTCAATCTGAAAATCCTGGTAGTTATTATTATAAAAATATGTTGGATAAATGGTCTAAAGGGGAGCACTACAAGTTGCTCTTTATGAAAACAGCGGATGACTCACCAGAGCGAATTGTTTTTGCACAAGAATTTCAATAAAAACTCCCTATTAGTAATACTTCGTGGGATTTTTAGTTTTTTTACAAAAAAACATTTTATATTAGTTTGATTATCAATTATGTATCTTTTTAATAATCAAACTAATATAATTTAGCTTCGCTGAGCCTTCGGGTTCTCCACGAAGTAATGTATTAGGAAACGCTTAAATAATCAATGACAGGTTTTAAAATTCCTGCTAAACTCTGATGTTAAAACCTGTTTTCGTTTAAAATGTATATTTAAATGCAAAGAAGAAATGGTTTATATGCTTTGATAACTGCTATTGGGCTTACGGCTTGGGTAGCAGCAGGAAGCTATTTGTTCTCTGAGAATTGTTGTGGTACAAGCGTAGATAGTTACAATGGAACTCTTGGAGGAACAATGCTAATTGAGGATGGAAGCGCCTTTCGGTTAGAAACACAAAAAACAATCCTTTTTCCAAAAAATAGTGCTGAGCCAATTCTTTATCAAGAGGTTAGTGAGCAATTGATGGAAGTTGTACGCTATGTGAAATCTAATCCCATCAAAAAAGTGACGATTAGGGGACTGTATTCAGAAAGTGAATCTGGAGGAGCACAATTAGGGAGAGAGCGGGCAGAAGTAATTCGTCAACAATTGTTTGTTGATTCTGAAACGCCTCCATATCAAATTACAGTAGAAGCAGGACTTCGAAAAAGTTTGTTGGAGGATGTAGAAAATGGAGTTGTTTTTGGTGCCGTAGAGTTTCTTTTTACCTGTATGGCTCCATTCAAAGTAGAAGACTTAACGACTAAATTTAAGTTAGAAGTAGATAATAATTTTGTTTTTAATTATTCTAGTGTTGACTTTTTATTGGATTTACCACCTGTAATGCAAGATGTTATGAGGAAAATGGTGGTTTATTTGGATCACCAAACTCAGCGCCAGTTAATTTTGACAGGATATAATCATCCAGATGAAAAAAATGAAAGCACCTTAATTAACTTAGGTTTGGCAAGAGCGAATAAAATGCGTAATCTATTGATTAAATTGGGGGCTAATCCACAACAAATTACAGTAAAAGGAATTGCAGATGAGCGTTTAGCTGTATTTAATTCAGAGTTGTATCAAAAGTTTTTGCCCAATGCAATGAGGTTTGAGTTTGATGTGTTAAGAGCAGAAACATTGAAGCAACAAAAACGGAGGTTTTCCAAAGTAGAAGAACGCTTAAAAGAGATGCAGGTTTTTCGTTTTAAAGATTTTGGTAAAGAAACGAATAAAATTGTCATGAATGATAAGTTAAAAGCTTACATGAATGATTTAATTTTGTATATTAGTAGGAATGAAAAAGCGAAAATTTATTGTGTGGGGCATAGTAATCCTTCTAAATCCAAAGAAAAAAGCGCTATAAAAGGCAGCAAACGAGCAGAATATGTTCGAAACTTCTTGAAAAAGCATGGAATACTTGAAGAACGAATTGAAACAACAACAGCAGGCGATTCACATCCTCTAGGGGAAGAGAACACAAGGTATGGACAACAAATCAATAGAAGGGTAGACTTGTTTATTTCTTACGATGGCAGTCAACCTAAGTTGTATGCTTTGCCGCCAGTAGATGTATCGGTGAAAGACAAAAAGGTTAATCCTAAAATGAATTTGGGACAGAGAAAGAAAAAGACGGAAACAACAAAGAATCCAATAGATTCTACTGTTGAAGAGAAAACCTTAGAAGTAGTAGTGCCACAAAAAGATTCACTTTAAAATGAATATTGAATAACAGACTGAATTAATTATATATGTCTTGTTGGATAATGGTTTTGGGATTTATGCTTGGAGCAGCTGTCATGGGATACCTGTTAGCTTGGTTCTTGCAACCTGTTAATGATGGATCGGCTAAGCCTGTTGCAACCCCTCAAGGGGAGGGAAATGGCAATGCTAAAAAACAGGCTGCTGCTGAAAAAGCAAAACGGGATTTAGAAAAAATGAAAAAACGCTATGATGAACTCTATGATAGCAAATTGGATGTCGATACAGCTTTAGTCGCTGCTGAAAGTACTTTGGATGGCCTGAAAATGGATTATGAACGCATGGAGCGTGATATGTCTGGTAATAATAATAGACATAAGGAATTACAGGTTGATTTTGATAATTACAAGGATAAGAAGGAGAACGAAATCAAAGAACTTCGTACCAAAACTAAAAAAGCCAATGATGGTTATGAAACAGTTAAGTTTCAATTAGCCAAGTCAAATAGAATTAACGAAAAACTACAAGAAAGTTTATCTCAACTCAAAGAAGAAAATACAAAACTGTCTACGGAGTTAGAAGAGGCGAATGAAGAAATGGAAGTGGTTAACGCTTCTATGGCAGAATTAAAAACGGATTATAAGGATTTAAAAGATAAAGCCCTAACCTATAATGACCGTTTGGCAGAATGGCAAGAAAAATATGAAGGACTTAATTTGTCCTATGAAACATCTGAGCAAGAAAAAACAGAATTGGCAAAATCTTATGAGAGTTATCAAGTTAGTACAGGTTCAGAAATAGAAAAATTAAGTGGGCACCTCAAATCCCTTCAATCTCAACTCGAGCAGTCTACTCAATACACCAATGAATATGCAGAAGCGTATACGAATTTAGAGTCTAATCATCATCAACTTGCTGCTGAATTAGAAGCCCAACGAAAAGCTGCGACAGAAGAACTGAACCAAATTCAAGAACATTTTAAGGGCTTGGAAGAGGATTATGGTTCTATTCAAAAAAGAGAAGAGTTATTGGATGAACGCTTTAGTTCTCTACAAGAGAAACATTCTGATTTGGAAGATGCTTATCATAATACTGTTGAAGAGAAACAGAACTTAGAACAGGCTTACAATGAGTACAAACAATCTACTATTGACAAGTATTCTGAGTTAGAAAAAGATGCTAAAACTTGGGTAGATCGCTTGGAGGCTTCTACTTCTGAAATGTCTCAGCACAAAGAAAAAGCTGCCGAACTAGAAGAAAATAAAAAACAATTAATGTTGGAGTTGGAAAAAACTCGTAAGCGGTATGAAAAAGATTTGTCCTTGTCTGGAGGTGAGATGGATGCGTTGAATGACACCTTTGAGGATTTGAAGGAACGTTATTTTCAAGCCAACAAAGAACTTTCTTCTACTCGACTGGAAAAAGAACGCATCAAATACCAGCATGAAAGTTTTCAAGAGCAGGTCATGAACGAACTGGAGTTGGTTCGTCAAGAGAATAAGAAGTTGAATAAAGTGCTTTTAGAAGTTAAAACTGAAAAACATTCTTTGGAGTTCTCAAAAGAAGAATTGTTGGCTAAAATCCAGACGTTAGAAGAAATGGGCGGAGGCGCTACACCTGACCAAGCAAAATTGATTAAAGTAATTAATCGTTTGAAAAACAGTGTGGATGAACATCAAAAACAATTAAAGGAGTTCGAACACGAAAAATTAACCTACGAAAAGAAAATAGAAAGCTTAGAACAACAACTTCAAGAGCACACAAATTCTAATACGGTGCAACAGTTGATGGAGCAAAAGAAAAAAGATAACCTGAAAGCTATTGGTGGTTTAACAGCAACCGCAGCAGAAATACTAAATGATTTTGGTATTTACACTTATGCAGATTTAGCTGATCTTTCGGACGAAAATAAAGATTTATTACAGCAAGTAATTGAAGCTTCAGAACAACATATTAATCAGTGGATTTTGGAAGCTAAAGAGTTGACGGAGAAAGTTTAATGCTGTGTAAAGTGTTTGTTTGTTGCAAAGAAAATAATAGCCATCCCAATTTTTGAGGGTGGCTTTTTTAGTGCAATCTATCTCGTCTAAAATAGGAAGATAGAATTAAGATAAGAATATATGGCAAGGTTTATAAAAAAGAAAAAAGAGGAAATAGGTTTAGCGCCAGATGATTTATTATTTAGAGGAAAACCTAAGATTAATAAAGTTCAATTACGTGTCATTGATTTTGATGCAACAAATCTTATTGAAAATGTTGTGCATAACGTAAAAGATGTTTTATCTTATCAAAATAAAGACTCTGTAACTTGGTTCAACATAGATGGTTTGCACAATACTTCGATTATGGAGGAACTGGCAAAAGGATTTCATTTGGATCAGCTTATTTTGGCAGATGTTTTAAATACACAAGCAAGACCCAAAGTAGAGGAACACGACAATTGTATCTTTCTGTCCATAAAAATGTTACAGCATGATTCAGACATAGATCTGATTACCGTCGAAAATTTGAGTTTAATTATTACTAAAAGTGTTTTGATTTCTTTTCAAGAAAAAGATGGGGATGTTTTTGAACCTGTAAGAGATCGAATTAGAAAACAAAAGCGTCGTATTAGGAATGGAGGGACAGATTATTTAGCTTTTGCGTTATTGGATATTGTTATTGACAACTATATTTATATTATTGGAGTGTTAGGATTAAAGATTGAGTCTTTGGAAGATAGTCTATTGAATGACCCCAATCAAGCTGTAGTAGAAAAGATAAATGCTTACAAACGAGAGCTTAATTTTTTGCGTAAAAACATCAAACCTGCTAAAGAGATGATTTTAGCCTTCAATAAATTAGATGCTGATTTGTTGGATGGTGACGGTATAGGTATACATTTAAAAGAACTGGAAAATAACATTAATCATGCTAGTGAATTGACGGATAGTTATCGAGAAATATTATCTGACCAACTCAATATTTATCATACAACAATTAGTAGTAAGTTGAATGATATTATGAAATTTTTAACCGTTTTCTCTGTTATTTTTATTCCCTTGACATTTATAGCAGGTATTTATGGGACCAATTTTGAATATGTTCCTGAGTTACAATATCGTTATAGTTATTTTATTATGTGGATTGTAATGATTGTCGTTGCAGTTGGAATGTTAATTTATTTTAAGCGAAAAAAATGGTTTTAGAGATAGTGATAACTTTTAGTTTATTTTGGGATGTAATAAATGTATTTGAACTTTAAAAAATTGTTTACTCCAATTTAATGCATCTTCCCTTAGGTGCTTACAGAATGAATGAAAGTAGTGTTATTGGGTTAGGCTTTAGATTCTAATAACATCAATTTGTAATCCTTAAAAAGAATAAAGATGAAGTCTATTTTTTTGATTCTATTTAGTTTATTGTATTTGAGTGTTTTTGGTCAAGATGCCTCAAAGTTTAACTTAGGTTTTGAACAAAAAACAACCGAAAAATTACTGCCAGATGGATGGTTTAAATGGGGAGGTTATGACTTGGATATGGTTCCAGAAGGACGTACGGGCAAGCATGCAGGGAAAATAACGGCAGTAAAAGGAGGAGGTCCTTCTTTTGGCTCTATTGCTTATCGAATTCCAGCGAATTATGAAGGCAGTACGATTAAGTTGGAAGGGTTTATGAAAATCAAAGATGTAGCAGATGGCTTTGCTGGTCTGTTGTTGAGAGTAGACGGAAATGGAGAATCACTAGCCTTTGATAATATGCAGAGTCAACAAATTCAAGGAACAAAAGATTGGGCAAAATATACGATTGAATTACCTTTTCCAGAAGATGGAGAGCAGATTTATGTGGCAGGTATTTTAGTAGGAAAAGGAGAAGCTTGGTTTGATGATTTTGTCTTAAGCATTGACAATAAGGATGTGCAAACCTTAACAGAAGTGGAAAAAGAACTTGCCCCTGCTGCGCTTGATAAAGCGTTTGACAAAGGTTCTGGAATTGAATCTATTACAGTAAACAAAGGACAAACGGAAAATTTAGAATTATTAGGACGCATTTGGGGCTTGATGAAGTACCACCATCCTAAAGTTGCCGCAGGAGATTACAACTGGGATTATGAACTGTTTCGTATGTTACCCGATTATTTGACGGTTAAAAACAATCAAGCAAGAGATAAGTATCTACTAAAATGGATCTCAAAATACGGCGCACTGAAAGCTTGTGAGGATTGTAAGGAGACAGATGCCACTGCATTTTTAAAACCCGATTTAGCATGGATTAAAACAACAGGTCTTAGCACTTCATTGCAAAAAAAATTAGCACAAATTTACCAAAATCGTCATCAAGGAGCTCATTATTATATTAAAATGGCTCAAGGGGTTGGTAATCCAGAGTTTTTGCATGAAAAATCCTATGATAATATGCCTTATCCAGATGCTGGATTTCGTTTACTAGCGGTTTATAAGTATTGGAATATGATTCATTACTACTTTCCTTACAAACACTTGATGGATAAGGATTGGAATACGACCTTGAAGACTTATATTCCTATGTTTAACTCCGCCAAGGATGAATTAGCCTATGAGTTGGCAGCCGTCCAAATGATTGGAGACATTCAAGACACACACGCTAATCTGTGGGGAGGAAATAATGAAATAATGAAATGGAAAGGGGGCTTCTATCCGCCCGTGCATACTCGATTTATAGAAAATAAGTTGGTTGTAGTTGATTATTATAATACTAAACTAAAAGAAAAAACAGGCCTAGAAGTGGGATCGGTTATTACTAAAATAAATGGAACCGCAGTAGAAACTATTGTCAAAGAGAACGAACATTATTACCCTGCCTCTAATCAGCCTACCCGTTTAAGAGATATGTCTAGAGATTTGTTGCGCTCTACCAAGGAACAGATTGAAATCGAATATCTACAAGATGGAAAAACGCAAACAAAAACACTTGATTTATATGATGTAAAAGAACTCGATTACTATTCTTGGTATCGAGCGACAGAGGGAAAGTGTTATAAGTTATTAAATGAAGATGTTGGATATGTTACTTTAGCAAATATTCAAGCAGAAGATATTCCAGATATTAAAGCCTTGTTTGAAAACACAGAAGGGGTGGTGATTGATATTCGAAATTACCCTTCTACCTTTGTTCCTTTTCTTCTGGGAACTTATTTAGTACACGAAGAGACGCCTTTTGTCAAGTTTACGAATGGAAATGTTAATAATCCTGGAGAGTTTACTTATACTGATCCTATAAGTATCCCTGCGTCTGGTGAAACATATACGGGAAAAGTAATTGTTTTAGTAAATGAATTGTCTCAAAGTCAAGCAGAATATACTACAATGGCATTTAGAGCAGGACATAATACCACGGTAATTGGAAGTACAACGGCTGGAGCTGATGGTAATGTTTCGAGGATTATTTTGCCTGGTGGTTTAAGAACAATGATTTCTGGAATTGGTGTTTATTACCCAGATGGAAAAGAAACACAGCGTGTAGGTATTGTCCCTGATATAGAGGTCTTGCCTACGATTGAAGGAATTAAGCAAGGAAAAGATGAGTTATTAGAGAAAGCAATAGAGCTTATTCGTCAAGATTAATCATTTTTTTGATGCTTGTATCTATCTAATGCTTAGTTACGTTGAGCCTTTGGTGTTTACACGACCACGAAGTAACAGGGCAACTAAGTATTGTTTATAACAAGATAGACCAAATAAGGCAGAAGCTTTATTTGGTCTTTTTTTGTTAAAAAGCTAAAATTTTAAGATAGAGATGTGGTGCATATTATATGATATGTTATCTTGTGATAATGTGTTTTTAGAATATAATTATCTTGATAATTAAATGAAAATGAGAAAACTTAAATGGTGTTTTTTATTCATAACTGTATGGACAAATACAGTTCTGTGGGCACAAAATGAGCCTATAATTAAGCACAAAGAAGCCTTTACAATAGGGGAGACACTTGAAATTGAATCACCTATATTAGGTGAAAATAGGACACTGAACATTTATCTACCCAATGGTTACTCTAAAGCGACTTCAAAAACATATCCAGTAGTTTATTTGTTGGATGGTTCTGTTGACGAAGATTTTATTCATATTGCAGGTTTAGTACAGTTTGGTTCTTTTTCTTGGATTAATATGCTTCCAGAAACGATTGTTGTTGGCATTGCTAATATTGATAGAAAGCGAGATTTTACGTATCCTACTACAAATGAGAAAGATAAAA
>Ga0114952_1001575_pt1 | contig 19184 bp, 19 predicted proteins | sample SidtaG_2_FD_87303 | JGI IMG/M metagenome (GOLD analysis project Ga0114952, IMG submission 87303) | Marine algal microbial communities from Sidmouth, United Kingdom - Sidmouth_Asex2 metaG | ecosystem: Host-associated > Algae > Red algae > Unclassified | place: Sidmouth, United Kingdom | collected...
CACTCGTGCGAGAATCAACAGCATGGCTCACGCCTGTATCTTCATTTTTGCATATAATGTGCGCATGGAAAATACCATCAACAATTTTGTGAATGTGAACGTATTCAAAAACAACATTCATTTCATCAAAAATATTAGTAATCAAATCATGTGTGAGTGGGCGGGGTGTTTCCATTTGTTCTAAACCAATGGCAATAGAACGTGCTTCATTGCTGCCTATCACAACAGGCAACGTGCGGTTTCCATTCTTTTCTAGTAAGATAACAGCGTAAGAATTTGTATAGGAAACGCCGTGCTCCATTTTCATGATCTCTAACTCTATCAAATCCACAGAGTAAATATACAGTGTTTGTAAAAGGGAGGTGAACAAGTTTCACTGAAAAATGAGAGAACGAAAGGTTATTCCTAATTCAGGTGGTTCACTCTTCTTTATGGCGATTTATCTGCTTTTGTATATAGCGATAAGGCGAGTTGTCATATTGTATCGCATCGTAGCCCTCATCATCTTGGTCGCCATCAAAACTGTCAGAAATAGTCTCCTTTTGATTGACATTTCTATACAAGTATGCAAACAAAATTCCGGTTAAGGCACCAACTAAGTGACCATCCCATGATACGCCTGGTTGACCAGGTAGCACGCCCCAAATCATACCTCCGTAGAGAAAAGCAACCGCCAAACCGAGCCCCAAACTGAGTCTGTCTTTTCTAAACACACCACTTGCGGCTAGAAGAAATGCCCAACAATAGGCTACTCCGCTTGCACCAATGTGATAGGTATTTTGCCGTGCGAGCAGAAAAATAAATAAACCCGTGAAGAAGTACGAGGTAATGAACACAAAGTTAGAAAAGCGACCATAGAGAAACACAAGAAATAAACCCGTTATAGCCAGCGGATATGTATTATTCAATAGGTGTTTCCAAGAGCCGTGAATGAGAGCACCACTAAGAAATGTGTACCACTCTTTAAAATGCATTGGGTGTGTACCTAACCAAGTTAATTTACCCGAGGTAAGCCAACCATAAATGTGTATTACCCAAATGGCGATGATAAACCACAAAGGAAAAAAGGTAAAAGCCTTGTTGAATAGCTTTTGCATAATAGTTGAACGGCAAGAATAATGCAAAATGTATAATTGTGCCGCATTGTCATGCTTGAGCAATAGGTGGGTTTTCTGAAAAGCATGAGTATTGAACACGTGAACAAGTTTATGAAGATGCAAAACAGATATAGAATTAAAGCGAATTAGCTATATTTAACAAAACGAACTTAATATGAAGATCAGCACACTCCTAATTATCAGTTTTTTCTTCATTCTTTTTGCTTGCAAAGAGAAACCCACAGAAGAAGTCACCAAATACTCAATAGAGCAATTTTATGAAAACGTAAATGTGAATGGCGGCAGCTTTTCGCCTACTGAGGAAAAATTACTGATTAGTAGCAATGAATCTGGTATTTATAATGTGTATGAAATCGATGTTGATAGTGGAGAACAAACGCAACTCACAAACTCAACCAAAGAGTCATACAATGCGCAATCTTACTTTCCGAATGATGACCGATTTCTCTATTCTTTCGATGAAGGGGGTAATGAAAATTATAAATTGTATATGCAGGGTGAGGATGGAAACACTACAGACTTAACACCAGGTGAAAATGTACGCAACAGCTTTGGAGGATGGAGTAGAGATGAGCAAAGCTTATACATTTCATCAAACAAACGCGATGCAAAATATATGGACATTCATAAAATGCCGTTGCCAAAAGATGGTGAGAATCTACCTGAAATGCAAATGATTTATGAAAACACCGACGGGTTAGATGTTGGAACAATATCTAATGATGAGAGATATTTCGCATTAACAGAATCATTAACAAGTGCCGATGGAAAAATGTATTTGTTTGATGCCCAAACAGGTGAAAAAACAGACATCAGTGAGCACAAAGGCGATGCAACTTACAATCCACAGTTTTTTAGTAACGATAATAAGACGCTGTTTTATACTACAGACGAGAATGCAGATTTCGTTTATCTCGCTAAACGAAATTTAGAAACTGGTGAAGTTGAAACAGTATACGAAACAGATTGGGATGTTTGGTACGCGTATGATTCATGGAACGAAACTTACCGTGTGATAGGCGTGAATGAAGATGCAAAAACACGCGTAATGATTTTTGATCAAGCCACAGGAGAGCAAGTAAAACTGCCAAACATTGAAGGTGGGAGTGTTTCATCTGTAAATATTTCTAAAAGTGAAAAGATGGCCAGACTCACAGTGAGTACATCTGCCTCGCCAAGCAATATTTATTTATACAATTTTGAAACAGGTGACCTCAAGAAATTGACTAACACCTTAAATCCAAACATGAATGCAGATGATTTGGTGGAAGGCGAAGTTGTTCGTTATGCATCTTTTGATGGTCTTGAGATTCCTGCTATTTACTATCAACCCAAAGTTGCAAATGAGAACAACAAAGTACCGGCACTAGTTTGGGTGCACGGTGGCCCAGGCGGTCAATCTCGCCTCGGTTATTTTGCACTCATTCAATATTTGGTGAATCATGGTTATGCGGTTTTGGCGGTGAATAATCGCGGAAGTAGCGGCTATGGCAAAGAGTTTAATCATTTAGATGACAAAAATCATGGTGATAAAGATTTAAAAGACTGCATTGCTGGCAAAAACTTTCTAGAATCAACTGGCGTGGTTAACATGGACAAAGTTGGTATAATTGGCGGTAGTTATGGTGGTTACATGGTTATGGCCGCTCTTACCTATGAACCAGAAGCCTTTGATGTTGGCGTGAATATTTTTGGTGTTACCAACTGGCTTCGTACGCTCAAATCTATTCCACCCTATTGGGAAAGTTTCCGCAAATCGCTGTATGATGAACTTGGTGATCCTACAACGCAAGATTCAGTACGCTTGTATGAAATTTCTCCAGTTTTTCATGCTGATAAGGTAACGAAGCCATTGATGGTTTTACAAGGTGCAAATGATGTACGGGTTCTCCAAGTTGAGTCTGACGAGATTGTGGAGGAGGTAAAGAAAAATGGTGTGCCGGTTGAGTATGTTGTCTTTGATGATGAAGGCCACGGTTTTCGCAAAAAAGAGAATGAGATTGAAGGCTATGGCAAAATCAAAGACTTTTTAGATGAGTATTTGAAACAGCAAGAGCCAACAGAACCTTTGGAGTAATAAGCCTATGGATACCATAAGAGCGCAAAATATAATTATACAGCATTGGAATTTTTCTGATGAGCAAGTTTCTGAAGCTAAGTTGACAATACTCGCTCAGGGAGTAATGACTGAGCCAGAAATTCAGAAACACCTCGAAAAAACAAAACCACCGATAACTGCGGAACAAGAAAAGCGATGGAAGAAAAAACGGAGAAAAGAAACGCTTGCTTTTCTTGGCTTAACGGCTTTGGTTATACTTTGGCTGTTGCTGAGAAAGATGTGAAGAAGATGAAAGGATTATAGTATACATCTAAACATGGTCAAAACGAAACTTCCTTAAAGAGATAACACAAATTTGATTGTGTTTTAACAAAAACAACCTTTGCAAGTCACGAAGTGACGACAAATTACAATGATCGACTTCAGTCGGTCGAAATTTCCTTAAAGAGATAACACAAATTTGATTGTGTTTTAACAACTATAACCTTTGCAAGTCACGAAGTGACGACACATTACAATGATCGACTTCAGTCGGTCGAACATTCCTTTAGAGATAAAACAAATTTGATTGTGTTTTAACAACCATAACCTTTACAAGTCACGAAGTGACGACACATTACAATGATCGACTTTAGTCGGTCGAAACTTCCTTATAGAGATAACACCAATTTGATTGTGTTTTAACAATTAGAACCTTTGCAAGTCAGGAAGTGACGACACATTACAATGATCGACTTTAGTCGGTCGAACATTCCTTAAAGAGATAACACAAATTTGATTGTGTTTTAACAACTATAACCTTTGCAAGTCACGAAGTGACGACACATTATAATGATCGACTTTAGTCGGTCGAAACTTCCCTAAATAGATAACACAAATTTGATTTTGTTTAAACAACTATAACCTTTGCAAGTCACGAAGTGACGACACATTACAATGATCGACTTTAGTCGGTCGAACATTCCTTTAGAGATAAAACAAATTTGATTGTGTTTTAACAATTATAACCTTTGCAAGTCACGAAGTGACGACACATTACAATGATCGACTTTAGTCGGTCGAAATTTTAAAGAGATAACACAAATTTGATTGTGTTTTAACAATTATAACCTTTGCAAGTCACGAAGTGACGACACATTACAATGATTGACTTCAGTCGGTCGAGATTAATGAAATGGTCACATTGAGTAGCTATAAGAGCATGATTTCTCCATTCACTGTACACTAAGGTGAGAGTAAATTCTTAATTTGGTTTTGAGTGATTGGTGTATTCCAGTGGTTTACTCCAGCATGAACTTTTTGAACTTCGCCACTGGTATTAATCAGGTAAGTGAGTGGAATAGAATTGATCTCAATTTCTCCAGAGTTTTGTACTACATAAAAAGGCAGTCCGTCATATTTTGAAGAGCGTGCAATTTTCTGTGCATCAGCAAGACTCTCTGTGTTAGCCAGTATATAAACCAAGTCTTCTTCTTCTAAAAAATGATTGAACGATGATTTAATAGATGGCATTTCTGCCATACAAGGCCCACACCAACTCGCCCAAAAGTTTAGAAAAATTGCTTTGCCCTCCAATTCATTCCAATCTATCGGCGTACCTTGTAAATCTGTAATGACCAACTGACTCACATCAATTTGCTTTACCGGACGGTTGAGTACGAACTTCTGTAAAAGCAAATACGCAATACCGACCAATAAGATGATATTGATGGTTTTAGAAATGGTTGATCTCATTGTTTACATTAACGTTGAGTGATTCTTGTAAGTTTCATTTTATGTTTTCGCTCAACAAAGATTTTGAGGTATCGGCACAAAATAGAGTTGAACGAGAGATGATTTGTTCGCGTGATGCTTGATGGAGTAAATGTCTTCATGGCTTTCTAGCAAATCAAACTCATTAATCGCATTGTAAACACAGTTTTTGAACAAAGCACTTTCATACTTCACAGTCGTACCTTCGCGGCTGAATTTTTTCTGGGCAAAGCCCAAAAATTTAATTTATGACATTTAACGACCTCAATCTTATTCCACCTATTCTTCGTGCTCTTCGTGAGCTCGAATATTCCTCACCTACTCCAATTCAAGAGCGAGCCATTCCACCAATATTAGATGGAAAAGATGTGCTCGGTTGCGCACAAACTGGAACTGGCAAAACTGCCGCCTTCGCTATTCCTGTTATCCAAAACTTAGATCAGAATAAGCATAGACCAATGGATATTGCTTGTTTGATCATTACTCCAACGCGAGAGTTGGCTATTCAAATTGATGAGAGTATTGCTTCGTATAGTCGCCACACAGATTTGAAACATACAGTAATTTATGGCGGTGTGAAACAAAATCGTCAGGTTAATCGCATTCGAAAAGGTGTTGATGTTTTAGTCGCAACACCTGGCAGACTGCTTGATCTTCATCAACAAGGGCATGTTTCACTCAAAAATATTCAAGTTTTTATTCTCGATGAAGCAGATCGAATGCTTGACATGGGCTTTATCAATGATATCAAAAAAGTGATTTCTACCCTACCCAAAAGAAGACAATCACTTTTCTTTTCAGCCACTATGCCTCAAAGCATCATCAAGCTATCTAATACAATTCTCACCGATCCGGTTTACATTGAAGTTTCACCTGAATCAACCACGGCAGAAACGGTTGAACAAGAAAAATATCACACCAATAAAAGCAGTAAGAAGAAACTATTACTACACCTTTTGGAGAATGAGAACATGCAACAGGTGCTGCTTTTTGCCCGTACCAAGCATGGATCAAACAGAATTGCACGAGACCTGAACAAACAAAAAATTAAAGCCAGTGCCATTCATGGAGATCGTTCACAAAATCAACGTCAGAAGGCCTTACAAGACTTTAAAGATGGTCGCTTACGTGTGCTTGTTGCCACAGATATTGCCTCGCGAGGAATTGATATTGATAAGCTACAATATGTGATTAATTATGATATTCCCAATGAGCCGGAAGTATACGTGCATCGTATTGGCCGTTCGGGTCGGGCTGGAGAATCTGGCATGGCAATTTCACTTGTAGAGCCTGAAGAACTGGCTTACATGAAAGACGTGGAACGTTTAATTGGTATGAAAATTAAGGAAAGAAAAGATCATCCGTTTCCTCAAACAGACAAACCAATGACTGAAGCTGAGAAGAAAGAAGCGAACAAAGAGAAAGCACGCAGAAAGCAAGAGTTCTTCGCCAATCGCAAAAAGAATAAAGGCAAAAAAGGGTCGTCTGGCAGACGAAACAATTAGTTGCTCAAGTCACTACCTTTCAAATCCAAGCTTTTGAGCTACGCCTTCTTCTAAGAAGTCTCGTAGTTCAGGTATCGTGATATATGTGAGAACTTCGGCAGCAAACGCATATGTGAGCATTGAGGTTGCTTTTTCTTTATCGATGCCACGTGAGCGTAAATAAAAAATCTCATCTTCGCTGAGCCTGCCAATGGTTGCGCCATGACTACATTTCACGTCATCTGCCCATATTTCCAACTGCGGCTTGGTATTGATGGTTGCGTCATTAGAAATGAGAAGATTTCTATTGCTTTGAAAAGCGTTTGTTACTTGCGCATCTCGCTGCACAAAGATTTTGCCATTAAACACCGCTGTTGAACTGCCATCCATTACGCCTTTATACAACTGGTTACTTTCACAATTAGGCTTCATGTGGTTAACCAAGGTATGATTGTCTACTACCTCGTTGCCATTTGTAACATACAAGCCGTACATATTTGCTGTAGTACGATCATCTTCAATATCAATATGAATGTTGTTTCGCACGAGGCCACCGGCTAAATTATAAACATGAGTGGAACAATTTGAATGGCGTTTTTGCTCAATATGCGTAGTGCCAAAATGCTTGGCATTCTCTCCCACAAGCTGCAATTTATAGTGATCCAGCACCGCTTTTTCTTTTGCTACAATTCTTAAAAAGGTGTTGTCGATACCAGTGTCTGCAAGAGAAAAATAGTTCTCTATGACTTTCGCTTGCGCATTCTCCTCTAAAATTATAAGGTGAAAAGGCTGCACCCAAGAAACACCAGTGTTTATATTAATGAGTTGAATAGGATGCTCTACAATTTGATTTTTTGGGACATCTATATATGCGCCTTGTTTAGCAAAGGCTATGTTTAAAGTAGAAAACGGATTGTACTCTGAAAAATCATAATTCGCGAAATAATCTCGGGTAGTTTCTTCGTCTAAATCTTGCAGCGTACCAATTGTGAATGCGCCCTCGTCAATAATACTAGATCTGTTTTCATCGTAATAACCATCAACAAATACAAGTACATTCGATGTTAAACTTGGAATAAGGAAATCATCAATGTCAAAATCGGCACTTTCAGGTTTTGGTGCAATCTCAAATGAATTCACTGACAGTTCAGACAAATTCAAATATCTATATTCTTCATGCTTTTTTCTGGGAAAGCCATTTTCTAGAAACTGTGCTAAGGCTGACTTTCTTTTAGCGTGAAAAGAAGCTGAGGATACATTGTTTGTCTCTAGGCGATCAAATGCTTCTTCTATTTTGGTTTTTACTTCAATCATTTCTGCCATCGCTTATGCCGTTTCTAATTCTTCTTTCACCCAATCGTAGCCTTCATCCTCTAGTCTCAACGCAAGTTCTTTGCCACCGCTTTTCACGATTTTACCGTCCATCAATACATGAACAAAATCAGGGACGATGTAATTCAACAGTCTTTGGTAATGAGTGATGATTAAAAATGCGTTGTCTTCTGTGTGTAATTGATTAACGCCATTTGCCACAATTTTAAGGGCATCAATATCTAAACCAGAATCGGTTTCATCCATAATGGCAAACTTTGGTTGAAGAACGGCCATCTGAAAAATTTCATTTCGTTTCTTTTCTCCACCAGAAAAACCCTCATTCACAGAGCGAGAAATGAAGTCAGGCTTTAGCTGTACCAACTCGGCCTTTTCACGCATGTGCTTCAAAAACTCACCAGCCTTCATTGGTTCTTTTCCCAAATACTCACGTTTTTCGTTCACAGCTTCGCGCAAAAAGTTTGCATTGCTTACTCCTGGAATTTCTATTGGATATTGAAATGCAAGGAACATTCCTTCATTCGCACGCTCTTCTGGTTCCATTTCAAACACATCTTTCCCGTCAAATTCAACTTCACCGTTCGTAACTTCATAACCATCTTTCCCAGCTAGTATGGCGGCTAAGGTTGATTTTCCGGAGCCGTTAGGACCCATAATCGCATGAATTTCACCTTTGTTTATTGATAGAGTTAGACCTTTTAATATTTCGATATTTCCTTGTTCTGTCTCTACAGAAGCATGAAGATTCTTTATAGTAATCATTTCTTTATTTTAAGTTTTTTGATCGTGCAAATCATTGTAAGCGATTCTGTTTATTGAAACCGACGTTAATTAATCTACCCTACGCTACCTTCAAGGCTCACAGCAAGTAGTTTTCGTGCTTCAACGGCAAATTCCATCGGCAACTTGTCAAGCACCTCTCTACTAAATCCGTTAACAATCATTTCTGTGGCTTTTTCCTCATCAATACCTCTTTGCTGGAAATAAAACATGATTTCCTCACCAATTTTAGATGTGGTTGCCTCATGCTCAATATTTGCACTGGCATTGTTATTTTCAATGTAGGGAAAAGTATGCGCACCGCATCTATCGCCCATTAGTAAAGAGTCACATTCTGAATAGTTTTGGGCGTTCTCAGCATGTTTGTTTATATGAACCAACCCTCGGTAACTATTGTCGCTTTGACCGGCAGAAATTCCTTTCGAAACAATTCTACTTTTTGTGTTTTTGCCCAAGTGAATCATTTTCGTTCCTGTATCAGCTTGTTGCATGCCATTAGTCACGGCTACAGAATAAAACTCACCCACAGAATTGTCTCCTTTCAAAATACAAGATGGATACTTCCAAGTAACTGCCGAACCGGTTTCAACCTGTGTCCAACTTATTTTTGCATTATGGTGAGCAATGCCACGTTTAGTTACGAAATTATATACGCCACCATTACCTTCTTTATCGCCAGGATACCAGTTCTGTACCGTTGAATACTTAATTTCAGCACCATCCAAAGCGATTAATTCTACCACGGCGGCGTGCAGTTGATTCTCGTCTCGTTGAGGCGCCGTGCAACCTTCTAAGTAAGAAACATAGCTGCCTTCTTCTGCAATTAACAATGTGCGCTCAAATTGCCCTGTTCCGGCTGCATTAATTCTAAAATATGTCGATAATTCCATTGGACATTTCACGCCCTTTGGGATGTAACAGAATGAACCATCAGAAAATACGGCTGAATTTAAAGCTGCATAGAAATTATCTTGTTGAGGAACAACTGTGCCAATGTATTTTTTTACGAGTTCAGGGTAATCGTGTACAGCCTCGCTCATAGAGCAAAATATGATGCCTTTTTTATGAAGTTCTTCTCGAAAAGTTGTTTTTACACTCACCGAGTCAATCACGGCATCAACAGCAACTCCTGTTAATCTTTTCTGCTCATCAAGTGAGATACCTAATTTCTCGAACGTTTCTAACAATTCTGGGTCAACCTCATCTAAACTATCAAGCTGCGGTTTTGGTTTTGGTGCAGCGTAATATGTAATGCTCTGTAAGTCTACTGGCACATAATCAACATTAGGCCATTTTGGCTCTGTAAGAGTAACAAAATGACGATATGCATTTAGCCGCCACTCAGTCATCCATTCAGGTTCTTTTTTCTTCGCAGAAATTGCACGAACAATGTCTTCATTCAAGCCGGGTGGAAGGCGGTCCTCTTCAATGTCAGTTACCCAACCGTGCTCGTACTCTTTGGCGGTGAATTCTTCCAGTAACTGATTTTCAATCATGCTTTCAATTTGAACTGCAAAAGTACCAAACATTTGGTAAAGGAAATAAAAGTTGGCGTCCAAATTTTGATCGGTCGTTGACGGATTACCAAAGAAAAAATAAATGGCTACTTGTTACTGTGGGAGCGTTGCAAGATGCAAATAACTGACAAACTAAGTCATTCAGTAAATAGTGGACTGAATTTTCAGGATACCTAAATTTAGGTATGGTTCCAAATCGGCGTTACACGATAAAGTCGAAAAACAGCGCTAAGAACTAGAACCTTCATTAAGCGCATATAAAATTACCTCAGCCGATGATTTTAGCTTCAGCTTTTTCATGATGTTCTTTTGATGGGTATATACAGTGTGAATACTCAGGCTTAATTCTTCAGCAATATCCTTTGCTTTTAAGCCACGCGACATGGTCTCTACAACTTCAAGTTCACGGTCACTTAAAATAGAAGGCTTGCAATTGGCGGGCAGCGGTTCAATTTGGCCTTCAAGTACATAATCAATCACTCGGTTGCAAAAAAACTTTTCACCTTTCGCAGTGGCTTCAATCGCATCAAGAATCTCTCGTTTGTCACAATCTTTAGTCAAAAAGCTCAAAATGCCGTATTCTATGGCCGTGAGCACTTCTTGCTTACTATGATAATCAGAAATAGCGATGATATTTGTGTGAGGATATTTAGACTTCAAACGCTGAATATCTCTCAATGAAAATCGGTCAACCTTGTTATAATCTATGACCAACACATCTATAATCTCTTCTTCAAAGGTTGTAAACACTTCATGCTTGCTTTCACACATTTCAGCAATTTGGTGTCCATTTTTACGGAGCAAGTCAAATAAGCCATGGCGAATAATAAATTGAGAATCGGCAATTACAACACGGTTCAAAACGAGAATTTATAGTTTGTTTACAACTTTAAAATTACACTCAATTTTCTTTTGCTAATATTGCTTCATACCTTCTGCCTTTGCAAAAACGAGTATACATAGTTTTATTCCTCATTTCAGCTTGTTTCTTTTCAAGTTGGGCGGCAACGTACGTATCAATAGAATCGGCTGTTTTTAATGGAGATGGAACATTTACAATTGTTTCGCAGAGTGACGCAACTGATCAAGAACAAGTAGTCGGACAATTGCGGTTTATTGATCAAAATGGCATGGAACAATTTTCCGAATTGCTTCCATTTACGCTACTAAATTTCGATGCGCCGAGCAGTCTCTCAACTTGGGCATTAACCTTTATCTCTCCAGATTCACAAGGATCGGTTGATTACAGAGTATGTAACTTATTACAAGGTGAGGTTGAGAACTGTACAGAATTTGTAAGCTCTGTTGTTCCAGTACGTTTGGGTAGTTTCGAAGCCTTTGATGATGGCAACCAAGTTCGTTTACAATGGTCAACGCTATTCGAGTGTTTCGCTTCACATTTCGAAATAGAGCGAAAGCTAGAGGGTTCAAATTTTTCAGTGATAGATACCATTCCTACCGAAGGTGGTGGCGTAGCGTGCATAGGTGCAGATTACATTTATATCGATGAAATCTCGCCAAGCGATATACAGGCCGAAAAAATCACTTATCGCCTTAAAATGTATGATATCGACGACAGCTTTTTTTTCTCTGTCCCCTTAGGTATTGATGCTAACAGCAACTTAATATTTTTTTATGCATATGAAACGAACTCGTTCATTGTACAAAATTTCGACGAAAATGCTGTTCTTGAAATCTATGACTTGACTGGAAGGTTATTATTTAAAGGCGTGTTGAATAACAGCCAACCAGTAATGGCAACAAGCTCGAGAGGGTTGCATATTGCTAGAGTGAGTGATGGAACAAACACGAAAACAATCACGTTCTTTGCGCCTTAGTGAATCTTGAGAAGTTGAGAGATACGAAACCCTTTTATAACATATAATTGAACCCCCGTGCCTGTAAAGTTTCATATTTATCCATATCAAATTTATAAAGACGGGCAGCTCTATGAGATACACCTGTTTGGCGTTCATCAAGAGGAATAAGAATATCCATATTCAGAATTTTCTTTCTAAAATTCCTCTTATCATAATCAGTATCTAAAATGGTTTCATAGAGTTTTTGGAGTTGCGAAAGAGTGAATTTCTCAGGCAATAAATTAAACCCAATTGGTTGGTAGCGAATTTTTCCTTTTAAACGGTTGAGGGCAACTGATAAAATTCGAAAATGATCAAAAGCCAGTTCTTTAATGTCGCTTATGGCACGCCATTCTGCACTCCGAGCAAAAGATGCGGGGATAAGATCAGCATCCGATGGCTTTATTAGCGCGTAGTGACTCACCGTGATTACTCTACCTAAAGGGTGTCTTGTCAAGTTTCCGAACGAATAAAGTTGTTCGAGGTAAATATGCTCTAAACCTGCAAGTTCTTTTAAAACACGTTTCGCAGCAGAATCAATGTCTTCGTCAAAGGCAACTAAGTCTCCGGGTAAAGCCATGTGGCCATAGAACGGTTCCTCACCGCGCTCTATCAAAAGCACTTTTAAGTCATTTGCGTCTTCATCAAAGCCAAAAATCACACAGTCAACAGATACATTTATAATAGACCGATCAATAGGATTCGCCATAGGTGCTAATTGTTATCAGTATAATAGACGAATATAGGTTGCTTTAACCGCACATGTAAGTTTTTTTTTCATGTTGTGTGATGAGTACACTTAGGAATTTGCATATATTTGCTCCATGGAAAATACCAGTGTAGTGAAACGAATTGGCGTTTTCACTAGTGGTGGCGATGCACCTGGCATGAATGCCTGCATACGCGCTGTAGTGCGTTCATGTATATACTACGATTTAGAAGTTTTCGGCATCCGGAGAGGCTATAGTGGTATGATTGAGGGAGACATTTTCCGAATGAACTCACGCTCTGTGAGTGGCATTATACAACGAGGAGGAACTATTCTTAAGTCGGCACGTAGTGAAGAATTTAGAACAAAAGAAGGCCGTAAAAAGGCTTATGAAAAATTACAACAGCACCTTATTGATGCAATAGTTGTAATTGGCGGTGATGGCTCGTTTACCGGTGCTAGCATTTTTGAAGAAGAATTTGGGGTGAAGGTGATCGGAATACCCGGCACAATTGATAATGATTTACTCGGCACAGATTTAACCATTGGTTATGATACGGCGACAAATACTGCTGTAGAAGCAATTGACAAAATTAAAGACACTGCCGATGCACACGATCGGCTTTTCTTTGTAGAAGTGATGGGTAGAGATGCTGGCTTTATTGCATTAAAGTCTGGTATATCATGTGGCGCAGAGGCAATCCTAATACCAGAGGAAGAACAATCTATTGATGAATTAATAGAAACTCTTCGCAGAGGACGTCCGAGTAAAAATTCAAGTATTGTTGTGGTTGCTGAAGGAGATGAACTTGGTGGAGCAATAGAGATTGCCAAAAAAGTGAATGAAGAGTTTAAGCAATATGAAACAAAAGTTACAATTTTGGGGCATTTGCAACGCGGGGGCAGCCCAACATGTGTAGATCGTGTTTTGGCGAGCAGGCTAGGTTTGGCGGGCGTTGAAGCACTAAGAGATGGAAAATCAGGATTTATGGTGGGTGTAATTGATAACAAAATTGCCTTTACTCCTCTTAGCGAAGCCATTAAGCATGGGCCCGAACTTGCTGACGATCTCATTCGTTTAGCAAAAATTATTTCAATATAAAAAAGACTATGATTTTAGTAGCTGATAGCGGTTCTACAAAAGCAGACTGGAAAATATTCGATAATTACCAATTTCGAGATGGTAAAGTATCAACAAAAGGGTTTAATCCATTTTTTCATGATCGTGAATTCATTGTATCTGAACTCCAAAAGAGCGAAGAGATGAAAAAATTGGCTACTGATGTTAAAGAAGTCTACTTCTACGGTGCCGGTTGTTCGAGTGATGATAGACGCGAGATAATCGCTAATGGTCTTGGCGCATTCTTTACCAATGCCGATGTTCACGTGGGTCATGATTTAGAAGCTGCGGTTTACTCTGTTTTCACAGAAGGAGAGCCATGTATTGTTTCAATTTTAGGAACTGGGTCAAATTCTGCTTACTACGATGGAAGTATAATCGATAATTCAATTCCAGCCCTCAGCTATGTACTCGGTGATGAAGGCAGCGGTACTTATTATGGTAAACGTATCCTCGCATCATATCTCTACAATCGTCTACCACCTAAAATGCATAAAGAGCTTGAGGAGCAATATAATCTTACCAAAGAGGGCATTTTTCAAGCAGTTTACAACGAACCTAATCCAAACGTGTATTTAGCTTCGTTTGCAAAATTTTTGAGTGATCATAAAGAGTATCATTATGTAAAGCGTCTTGTTTACCAAGGCATGTTAGAATTTATGGATATTCACATTTGTGGCTATGAAAATTATCAGCATGTACCTTGCCACTTCATCGGATCCATTTCCTTCTTTTTCGAAGATATTTTAAGAGAAGTAGCATCAAGGCGTCAGATCACGGTTGGAAAAATCATAAAGCAACCAGTTCATACTTTGGCTGAACATATCGTGAGCAAAGCAATGGCTAACAGCTAAGATAGACCACCTTCTTCCTTTTTTTTCTGCGAAGGCGTTCTTCCTGCTTCTTCTAAAGCATTGTATAAAATCCATTCTATTTGGCCGTTCACACTTCTAAATTCATCGGCAGCCCACTTCTCTAAAGCTTGCTGCATTTCAAGTTGCAATCGCAATGGTATCTGTTTACGTTTGTTTGCCATGTTAAAAAATGAGTTCTACTTGCCTGTAAATGCTTTTTAATTTATTGATATTAAAAAGAGTAAAAAAATCATTATGTGTCTTTTCTTAAAACAGCAGTGAGTAAACCATCAGGCGATTGAAAAACTTGTATCACCTTCCAACCTTTCCTTCCTTCTAAATTCAGCTCATCCTCCCAGTTTTTTATACTGTCAGTGAATTTCTTTTTAATAAATTTTACTTGAGAACTCATGTTCGATTTTTTTAGTCAGCAGATGAACTTGTCCATCTTGTGATTGAATTGGAGTTTAATTTGTTTAGCCTTGATGTAAGGTTCCCGTGTTTAATACAGGGCTAGCATCTTTATCACCACAGAGAACAACCATTAAGTTACTCACCATCGCCGCTTTCTTGTGTTCATCTAATTCGATGATATTTTTCTTGCTCAACTCTTCAAGCGCATGCTCTACCATACCAACGGCTCCTTCAACAATTTTGTACCTTGCAGCAACAATAGCAGTGGCTTGTTGTCGCTTCAACATACTATTAGCTATTTCAGGTGCATAAGCAAGATACCCGATACGAGCTTCAAGCACTTCAATTCCTGCAATCTCAAGTCGGTTTGAAAGCATGGCCTCTAATTGCCCATTCACATCTTCAAAATCGCTCCGTAAACTTTTCTCTTTCTCTTCATCGTCAAACGTGTCGTAAGGATAACTTGCTGCCAACTCTCGAACAGCAGAATCTGTTTGTACTCTAACAAAGTATTCATAGTCATCTACATCAAAAGCAGCCTTAAACGTCTCCCGGACACGCCATACTAGAATAACGCTGATTAACACCGGATTACCAAGTTTGTCATTCACTTTTACGCGCTCACTATCAAAGTTTCTAGCGCGCAGAGATACCGCCTTCTTTGAAAAGAATGGGTTTACCCAAAAGAATCCGTTTTTTCTTACCGTGCCAATGTATTCACCGAATAATGTCAACACTTTAGATTGATTGGGATTCACAATAATAAAGCCTGGCAATATCATCATAATTGGGGCAAAAAGTAGTGCGAACAGTGTACTGTTATTAATCAATAAAAAGATGGTTACTGCAACTAGCACAAATAAAGCAACTAAAATGATGTAGCCTGAAATAGGTGTTTTTTGTTTTTCACTCATGATATTCATTTTTGATATCAATTTGATATCATTTAGAATATATGTTGCATGTTTATACAAAATGTTACAGCAGCACATTTTTTTTCTAGGAAAACATTCCCTTACCTTTGATGAAAATCAGTAGATGTATAAAACACCTATGTTCTCAGAGCCTATTTTGAAAGGTAAAACAGCGATAATAACTGGTGGAGGTTCAGGACTTGGGAAGTCAATGGCCACATATTTTCATTCTCTTGGTGCAAATGTGGTCATCACAAGTCGAACGCAAGAAAAGCTTGATGCAGCAATTGCAGCCATACAAGAAAAAAACAAAATTGAGGGCGCATGCTTGGCTTTGGCTGGAGATGTACGAGATTATAGCTCCGTTGAAGAAGTGATTAAAAAAACTGAAGAACGATTCGGTAAAGTAGACATTCTCCTCAATAATGCAGCTGGCAACTTTATTAGCCCAACAGAAAAACTAAGCCATCGCGCGTTTGAGAGCATCATAGGTATTGTACTTCAAGGTTCAATAAACTTCACGCTCGCTACGGGAAAAAACTGGATTAAAAACGAGCAGGCCGGCACCGTTTTAAATATTGTAACTACCTATGCTTGGACTGGCAGCGGTTATGTGGTTCCTTCTGCTTGTGCAAAAGCTGGTGTGTTAGCAATGACGAGATCGCTCGCAGTAGAATGGGCAAAGTATAAAATACGCACAAATGCAATTGCACCTGGCCCCTTTCCCACCAAAGGAGCTTGGGACAGGTTGTTCCCAAAAGCATTAACAGAGCAATTTGCTTTAGAGAAAAAAGTGCCTCTAAAACGAGTTGGCGAACATCAAGAACTGGCAAACTTGGCTGCTTACCTTGTTAGTGATTTTAGTGCTTATATTAATGGTGAGGTTGTTACAATTGATGGAGGTGAATGGCTAAAAGGAGCGGGAGAATTCAATATGCTCGATGCTGTGCCCCAAGAAATGTGGGACTTACTTGAACAGCAAATTCGTGCTGCTAAAAAACAGAAAAAATGAATGAACTTTTACGCGCACCGGCCACTTTTTTAATTATCGGCCTAACAGCAATCATATCTTACATTGCGTTCGGTAATCCAAACCTTAAGAGCAAATTCTTATTCCACCCATTTTCGGTGAAAAGAAACGGCGAATTTTTTCGGTTCATTTCTCATGGTTTTTTGCATGCCGATTTAAGTCATTTGCTATTCAACATGTTTACCTTATTCTTTTTCGGCCCCTTCGTTGAATCTTACTTAAATAAAGTGTTTGATCAACCCACTGGTAGTGTGATTTATCTTGTTTTTTATATTGTTAGTATTGCGGCAGCATCCACAATCTCTTACTTTAGGCATAAAGACAATAGCTACTATCGCAGTCTTGGTGCTTCTGGTGCAGTGTCTGCAATTCTGTTTGCATCTATCTTGATTGATCCGCTCAGTAAAATTTATATATTCTTCATACCCATTGGAATTCCTGCATATATTTTCGGGCCGTTATATCTCTTATACACAATCTATATGGATAAAAGACAGATAGATAATGTTGGGCACGACGCACATTTTATGGGTGCAATTTTCGGCCTTGCAGCAATTGTTTTACTTGTACCCGATACATTTGGTAACTTTATAGAGCAAATATTAAACGCCTTACAATAAACACGTAGTGATGAATAAAATTCCTCAAGTCGATCTGTCAAAGTTTACAGATGGAAACCCAGAAGAAAAACAACAATTTGTGCAAGAGCTTGGTAAAGCTTTTGAAGACATCGGTTTTGTTACCGTAGTCAACCATGGCATTCCCAAAGAAAGCGTACAGCAGTTCTATAATACTGTGAATGAATTTTTTGGCTTACCCAAATCGATTAAACAACAATATGAAGATCAAGAATCTGCCGGCCAAAGTGGGTACACCTCTTTCGGTAAAGAGCATGCAAAGCAAAGTGATGTAGCTGATCTCAAAGAATTTTGGCAATTCAATCAAGAGGTGGTTGGGAATGAAGAATTAGCCGCCAAAACACCAAAGAACCCAACCGTAAAAGAGCTTCCAAACTTTAATAACATAGGAACAACTCTGTACAAGCAGTTTGAAAGCAGCGGTAGAAATTTACTTCGCGCTATTGCACTTTTTTTAGAGTTAGATGAAGACTATTTTGATTCACGCATTCACAATGGCACAAGCATTCTCAGAGCAATCTATTATCCACCAATAACTGAAGATCCTGGCACAGCTGTTCGTGCTGAAGAACACGAAGATATTAACTTAATTACTTTATTAGTTGGTGCAAGTGCAGAGGGATTACAAGTATTGCCCAAGGGTGGCGATTGGCTACCGATTAATGCGGGTGAAGGTGAAATTGTAATTAACGTAGGTGATATGCTGCAACGCTTAACCAACGGCCGACTTAAATCAACAACACATAGAGTCGTAAATCCGCCAAAAGAGAAGTGGAGTCAACCACGGCTTTCAATTCCGTTTTTTTTACACCCTCAACCAGAGGTGAGTTTGTCAGTGCTTGATCAATGCATCACAGAACATCAACCAAAGAAATTTGATGACATTACGGCTGGAGAATACTTACACGAAAGATTAGTTGAAATTGGCCTTGCAAAAAAATAATATGATAAAGTTTTATCTCTTTTTTTTCTCGTTCGTCTTATTTGTTTCTTGCACGCAAACAAATGCTGGAGAATCAGAAACGACAACAGAACCCGTAGAATGGGCAATTATTATTCACGGCGGTGCGGGCAATTTCTATAATGGCAATATTGATCCCGAATTAAAGGCAGGTTTTGATGAAAGCATGCATGCAGCACTTACAATCGGTTCTAATTTACTGAGTGAAGGAAAAACAAGTTTAGAAGCGGTGGAACAAACAATACGTTTTCTTGAGGACGATAGCTTGTTTAACTCTGGTAGAGGTGCAGTTTTGAGTAGCACAGGTGCTGCTGAGCTCGATGCATCAATTATGCAAGGAAATGATTTAGATGCTGGAGCTGTTGCTGGAGTTAAAACTGTAAAAAATCCGATAAGTGCGGCAATTCAAGTCATGCAAAATTCACCTCACGTAATGCTTTCGGGCGATGGTGCCGACACCTTTGCCCAACAACAAGGTCTCGAACTTGTAGAGAATGAGTATTTTCGGACTGCTGATCGGGTTCGCCAATTCGAGGGTGAATTTGAAAAACGCAAGGAAGAAAAAATGGGGACTGTAGGCTGTGTAGCAATAGATTCAAAAGGCAATATAGTTGCTGGCACATCTACTGGTGGCACATTTTAC
>Ga0114952_1001576_pt1 | contig 19175 bp, 22 predicted proteins | sample SidtaG_2_FD_87303 | JGI IMG/M metagenome (GOLD analysis project Ga0114952, IMG submission 87303) | Marine algal microbial communities from Sidmouth, United Kingdom - Sidmouth_Asex2 metaG | ecosystem: Host-associated > Algae > Red algae > Unclassified | place: Sidmouth, United Kingdom | collected...
GGAATAGCGGATAGGCGCTGCGCGCCGTGACTATTCCTTGGATTCAGCGGGTTGACGCACTGCGTGCTCTCCCTATCCGCTGAAGTCCTAAGCGACATCGGTGACGCAGCGGTGCCGTAGGTGGTGAAGGAGTAATGGGATGTACCAACCGGGAACGAGGAGAACAATGCCTGAACACGTCGTCGGCTTCATAGGAACCGGGTGCATGGGGCGACCCATGGTTCATGAGTTGTTGAAGGCCGGTTACCACGTGCGCGTGTACGACAAGTTCAGAGAAGCCGCCGACAGCGTCGTCGAGTCCGGTGCTGTTTGGGCCGACACGCCGAGAGCTGCTGCTAGTGGTTGCGATGTCGTGATCACGTGCCTTCCTCTCCCCGAAGACGTCCTCGAGAACATGCTCGGTCAGGAAGGAGCACTTGCTGGCATGGCGCCAGGGTCGACGTGGGTGGACACGTCGACCACCGACTATCACAACACGTTGCGAATCGCCGCCGCGGCGAAGAAGCGCGGCGTGTTCAGCATCGAGGGTCCGGTCAGCAATCTCTCTCACATGGGAGTCGATTTTGCGAACTCGAGTATCTACTGCGCAGGAGATCGAGAGGGCTACGACCTGGCGGTCGACATCTTGCAGACCATCACGAAGATCTCCTTCTACACAGGTGAGATCGGCACGGCGCAGACGACCAAGCTGCTCACGAATCTTCTGTTCTACGGATCGATCGCGATTTGCGCCGACGCTTTTGCGATTTCCCAGGACGCCGAAGTGCCGAACTATTGGATGTGGGAGTACGTGCGAGTTTCCCGGGCCAATTCAGTCGCTTCAGAGCAATTCATGCCGATGCTCTTGGACGGCAGCTATGACTCTTCGTGTTCCCTGGAAATCGGCGTCAAAGACATGAGTCTCACCGTCGCCCTCGCGACGGAACTGAGTGTCGATCTACCCGTCGGCCGTGCCGTCAACGATCGATACCGGCTCGCGGGGGAGGTGTACGACCAGAGTCACGGCCACCTCAAAATCGCGAAACTCACCGAAACCGCGAACGACATCGAGATTCGGATCCCCGACTTCGTCGGCCCGTCGAAGTACGGCATCGACAAGAGCTACGAACGATCCGGCGAGATGGAAACCGACCGCTTTGGCCGAATGAAGCCGAAGCTCCCTGACAGCTATCGCGCCCCCGAATTCGTCCCCACGGCCTCTCAACAAGAGCTCGTCAACACCCTCGTTGAATACATGGAGTACTCCAACTACCAACTGGTCGAGGAAGCGTTCGCGCTCGGAAAGGGCATTGGCCTGCAAGACGAGATGATCGAACAGATGATCTTGTGGAGCGTCGGCACGTGTTGGGTGTTCGAGAATCGGGCTGGCTATCAACCCAATCATCGGGCGGCGTCAGAAATGGCGAGCATCGTGACGAAGCTGCACGTGCCGTTCATCACAACGCTTGCTGATCTTGGGCGTGTCGCCTCAGCCGGGTCCGGGGACAAGTTGGAAAGCGTCGGTGTGGTTGGGCTTGACGATCCGGAAGTCCCGCTCGTCAAGCGTGGCGATCACGCTTTGGTCGAGTCGTTCTGCGATGGCGACGATCGATGCATCGGCAGCGTCGAGTCCGATGTTGCTGTAGATGCTGATGAGTTCTGAAATCCGCGTCCAATCACGAGCGATGAGGTCTTCCACGTCGATCTGACCCTGAGCGATTGTCGCGTAGAGCAAGGCTTCAGCTCGCTGATCGAGCTGCCTGCGAATGAGCCAACCGGCCTCGACGATCACGAGCGCCGTGGTGACGAGTGGACCCGGGTGCGATTCGAGGAGATTGAGACAGCGTTGGTGCGCCGGATCGGCGGTGTCGGCCGCGGCAACGAGCGGTCCGGTGTCAACGATCAGCATTGTCGACGCCGAACCCACCTTCTTCGAGCATCTGCTCGGCGTCGGCAGCCGAACGCCCCGAGGTCGAAGCGCCGGCGGCAGCGAAGCTGAGTGAGCGGCGTCTTGGGCCGAACTCGGCGATCAAGGTCTCTGCCGCGAGTTCGTCAGCGGTAACGCCGCGCTTTGCGGCCTCTGCGGCGAGCGCAGCGGCGACATCGTCGGGGAGTTCGATCGTTGACATGTTGGCGAGTGTAGATCGGCTTCACGACACCGTCACGGCCGCACCCACGAGGCAGGCAAGTAGTAGAGCGCTCTACTGACAGGGCGGACTGGGCCGGACAGGGCAACACTCGAACCGGACGCAGCGGACTGAGCCGGACGCATCAGTACCAGGCGGACGATTGGTAGGACCTTGCCAAGGTTGGGGTCGCCAGTTCGAATCTGGTCGTCCGCTCCACGTAATGCCTGGTGAGAGGCCCAGTTCGGTGGGCCTCTTCCAGTTTCGTAGTCGAGTGCGCTACTTCGGCGCCTTGTCTCGTTGGGTGGGAGGCTCCGCTGGTGGGCGCTGCGATGCGGCTCCATCTTTGGGTTCGATCGACGGTGGATGAGATCCGAGGTAGTCCCGAGCGGCTTGATCGTCGGCAGGGGGCCCGGTGGCCTCTGCGCGAGCGACGAGCTTCGCCAGCCAGGATCCGAGATGCTCGTCGTAGTTCTGCGACAAGGGATATGCCTCGTGAAACAGTTCGAGAGCGGCATCTGCGTCCGTAAACGTTGTCAGCGGCCAGAGCTTGCGCAAATCGGCGTCATCGACCGCTCGGCCGGCTTCGAGCTTCATGACAAACACGTAGTCTGCGTGGGGCAGCCAAACTCGTAGCGAGGGATGGTCAAACCCCACAGTGCACAACGTCCTATCGAGTTCGAGGTTGGGCCGGAACCCTCTGGAGCTTGCGTTGAACCATTTTGGGTTGAGTCCATGGAGATCCCCAACTTCGCTGGCTGCCGCGACCACCGCTGGCGACAGGGTCGTGAGGCTGTCGACATCGGTTGTTGAGTCTCGCAGTCCGTGAAGCGCCATCCAGGCACCTCCGACAACGAACACTTCCTCTGTTGGACTTTCGGCGCCAGAGAGGAGTTCGGCGGTCTGGGTTAGGGCTCGAAGCACCCCGGCCCGATCAAGACTGCCGTACTTATTCTCGCCAGACATTCCAGCCTCCGAGGTGGATCCCGCGATCTCGAAACTGAGGTGGTGCGCCTTGTCGTTCTCTTTCGTCGCGACGTGGAATGCCTGCAGATGTCCAGGGTTCGTTGAGCTTGCGGATGCGATCGGTCCACCTTGGACGTCGTATCTGCTGGCGGTCGGCTTCGACTTCTGCGATGGCGGCGAGAAGGTTCTCGATCCGTCGGTCCGTCTGCGGTGGGGGCTGGGCGATTGCAAGACTTGTCATTTGGGGTTGAGTCGAGAGGTAATCCGCAAACGCACGGAACTGAACCCAGTCAGGTTCAGCCAGTCCATCATGGAGCGAATAGGCATCGGCGAGCCCTGCCAGAGTCGGCAGCGAGGCAGGGTCAGCCAGTGGAGCGAGACCTGGTTCACGAACGCTGATGCTCAACTCTTTGCCGCACGCGCGGACGAGTCGGTCGAGCGTTTCCAAGTCCGGCGTCATCCGGCCCTGCTCGTAGTGAGAGACAGTCGGCTGGCTGGTCCCAGCACGCGCTGCAAGTTCGGCCTGCGACAAGCCGGCACCGGTCCGGACCTCGCGAATCTGATCTGGGACGTCTGCCAAGGAACTCACAAGCCGAAGTATATCTGTGTCGATATGCATTTGTCGAATGGTCTCCTTTCGCAAGCTCTCCAGCTGCTCGCGGAGGTCGCGCAGATGGTGGCCGACGCCATCGGCGGCGACGTGCGGCTCGAGGTGTTCGCCGACGGACCCCACCAGCTGATGCTGTTCGCAACCGAAGCCTTCTCGACGCTCGTCCACGAGTTCTGCACCAGCGTCGTCGCGGCGTAACAGCAGAGTAGAGCGCTCTACTGACAGGGCGGACTGGGCCGGACGGGGCTCAAACCGGACGCAATGGACTCATCAACACCTGCCGGAAGATCGGCGGCCTCGGCACTGTTCCTGGTGAGGCCCGCTTCGGTGGGCCTCCTCCAGTTTCGTTTGTCTAGTTCGTGACGCTGGCTGCTTCGATGGCTGTGCGGCGAAGAAACTCGCTCATCGACTCGCCGCGTGATCGTGCGGCTTCGGTGACGGCTTCATAGTCGGCGGGGGACATGCGGACTTGTGCGACTCGTGACGGGCCGTCGCCAAGGGCCGGGCGTCCCCTCTTGCGTGGCTTGCCGGAGAAGTTCGGCGGGTTTGACACGACGTCGTCTGCCATCGCGTCGAACTCTTCGTCGCTGATCGTTTTTCCGTTGAAGGTTGGTTCGGTGCTCATGTTGGGACTCGCAGGTTGGGTGGGAGAAGGTGGTTGAAGACCGGTCGGAGTGGCATTGCGTGGAAGATGAGATCGTCGCCGTCATCGGTCTCGATTCCGATCAGTTCCAAGAGTGCTTGAGAGGGATCTGGGCCGATGATCAGGAAGCGTGGCGGGTCGAAGTCGGGTGGAATCTCGTAGGTGTCAAGAACGGCGTTTTCGATTGCGTGCACGATGTCGGTTTCGGTGACTCCGTGCTTTCTTGCTGAAGCCGTGATGTGAACCGACATCTGGTAATTGTAGTACAAAAAGGGATTGTTCGTCGAGGAAGTCCACCCAACGAGCTGCCTGGAAGGCGGCTGCAGCGCGGAGTCGGATGGTAGAGCGCTCTACTGCCAGGGCGGACTGAGCCGGACGGGGCCCGAACCGGACGCAGTAACACCTGCCGGACAGATCCGAGGACCTTGCCAAGGTTGGGGTCGCCAGTTCGAATCTGGTCGTCCGCTCCACGGCAACTCTTCGAGTGCTTATGCCTGGCCTGTACTGGTCAAAGAAGGGGCCCACTTCGGTGGGCCTCTTCCAGTTTTCGACCAATCGTGCGAACTTGGCGAGGATTCTCCCAGCAGGTGGGTGAGATCTCGCCAAGATGCTCGCTGAGACCGGTCAGTCGCTTGAGTCGAGCGCCGTTTGGAGCAGATCGGCAATACCGAGTTCGGTCGCCCAGTGTTGGAGGTAGTCGAAGTCGAGCGTCGTCCGCTGGACTTGTATGACGGACACGACGTCACGGAGCTGCCGCTCCGAGCCTGACTTTGCGGACCACTCCAGCTTGGAAAGGATCGTGTCCTCCGCACTCGCAACGTAGGTGGCAACGTCTGCGATTCTCACAGGAACGCGGCGACTGAACTCTTCTTCGCTGAACGCCCGATCCTTGCGAATGATGAGGTCGACTTTCCACCCGGTCGTCACGTCGATCACGTTGAACATGCCCCGCCGCTCGGTCGCTGAGACGGCGTCATCAACGTAGAACGTGTCCGGATCGAACTGCTCGACGAAGAGAGCAACCGTGGACACATCGGGATCGATGACGACATCGATGTCCTGGGTCATACGTGGTTCGCCATGGAAGGTGCTGGCGAAAGAACCGGTAACCATGTGCTTGATCCCAGCAGCGTCGAGCGCTTCGACGACTTTGGCGAGAAGTTCGTGCTGCACCTCTATTGCTTTTCAGCGGTGAGCAGAGGCGCCAGCTCGCCGTGCAGCAAGTGGAGCCACGCCTTGTGGACCTCGGTCTCTGAGAGGTTCGGGTTTCGAGAGCGCACGCCGTCGATGGCGATCCGCTTCGCCTGTTCTGCCATCTGCGACGAGAGCAGGATCTTGTCGGCACCAGGCGTGGTCGCGTAGACGGCGAGCTGCCGCTGGCGAGCTGCTTCGCTGGTGTCGGTCAAAGCCATGGGCGCATTGTACGCATTCGCTGTGACGCCGTTGCTCCCGTGATGGACGGCGGCGGATGGTAGAGCGCTCTACTGACAGAGCGGACTGAGCCGGACGGGGCTCGAACCGGACGCATCGGACTGAGCCGGACGCATCAGCACGAGATGGACGATCCCGAGGACCTTGCCAAGGTTGGGGTCGCCAGTTCGAATCTGGTCGTCCGCTCCACGGCAACTCTTCGAGTTGCTTATGCCTGGTCGCTACTCACTCGCGAGTACTGGTCAATGAAGGGGCCCACTTCGGTGGGTCTCTTCGGCGTTTTGGCCACTCCGATCAAGGGTGTTCAATCGTGATCTGGATGCGGGACGGCGAAGACCTCGAGCCCGTCGATGCCGACGAAGTCGCTCGGATTGCAGGTGTAGACCGGCAGCTCGTTCGAGACTGCGGTTGCAGCGATCATGGCGTCGTAAGCCCGGGCCGCTGGTTTGCGCCCGTTCCGTCTGAGTGACGCCGCAACACCACCGAAGGCGCGGGCGGCCACTGCGTCGAACGGTAGTGGATCGAAATCTGCCTCGGCGGCTTGTAGGTGGGCCTGTCTGGCGGCTCTGTCTTCATCGTTCGTCGCTACCAACGGCCCAACGGAGAGTTCTGCCAGCGTGACTGCGGTGATGAACGCACCCTCGGGCAGCGTTTCGATTTGGGAGATCCTGTTGAGGAGGATGAGCGTGCTCGTGTCGAGGATTCCGTCGGCGCTCACAGCGAGGTGTTCACAACGCGGGGTCGATGACGGCATCGAGGTCGTCACGGAGTGTCGCCGGGTCGAGGTGTGGAAGGTGCGAGCGCCGGCGTATGAGATCGGTGATGGGCGTGGCTGCGGAGCGAAGGGGTCGGAGTTCGGCGACCTGCTTTCCGCGTCGCGTCACGGTGATGTGTTCGCCCCCGGCGACTCGATCGACGACGTCACCGCCGTGGTTGCGTAGATCTCGAATTGTCACATCTGCCATCCGTTCAATGTATCACCAGTGAGACATGGCGGTCAATTGATCAGTCGGACGGACGAGATGGACGATCCCGAGGACCTTGCCAAGGTTGGGGTTGGCAGTTCGAATCTGGACGTCCGCGCCACGTCAGACCTGGCCAGTGCTGGTCAGAGAAGAGGCCACCTCGGTGGGCCTCTTCGGCGTTTTCATGGCGAGATCAGTCCCAAGGGTTCGTGACTCCGACATTATCGAAGCGTTCAAAGTCTCGGGTATTTCGGGTGATGATGGTCATGCCGTGGTGGAGCGCTGTAGCGGCGATCAACGCATCTCGGAATGGTGCGGGGTCGGGTACGTGCATTGAGGCGGAGCGGCGGCTGACCTCGGCATCTACTGAGAGGAGCCGGCCTTCAAATGCTGGAATCACGCTTCCGCCGAGCCATGCCCTCAGCATGGAGCCCTTTGTGGAGTCGCTGCGTTCAGCGAGAAGGACGCCGTGTTCGAGTTCGTGAAGCGAGATGACAGACATGAACATCGAGGCAGTCGGCACGCTGTCTGCCCAAGCGGTGACGCCGGGGTTGGCCTTTCCGGAGGCTGCTTTGCGTAGTTCGGAGACGACGTTGGTGTCGAGAACGAACATCAGTCGAAGTCAGCGGGCGTGGCGGTTTCCGAGGCGATCGGAGCGTGGAAGTCGATATCTTCGATGCCGGGTGGTTGAGCGAGGAGCTCGGCGATGCTTGGTTGGTTGGACGTGAGGCGTTGGTACTGCTCGAACGTCAGCAGCACGTGAGAAGCTCGGCCCCGGTCGGTGATGTAGACAGGGCCGTCTTGGGCGGCTCGCTTGGCTCCGCCGGTGTCCTGATTGAACTCTCGACTTGTGATCTGGCGAGTCGTCATTGCTGCCTCCCTGTAACAGGTAGCAACGTTACTACATTTTGACCATCTGTCAACGTACCTGGCGTAGAAGAGCGACGGCATCCTCCCACACACACCTGTGCCAACCACGGTGTTGCCACCTCGATGTATTACAAGGACCCCGACGACAGCGAGATCGAGTTGACGGTCGAGTCGTTCCACACGACTGAGGAACTGAATGAGTGGTTGGCGACCGGCGCGTTCAACACATCGGCAAACAGCCCTGCAACCCCAGCTCAGCTGTTGGTCCACTCGGGTGGTCGCTTCTCGCCGAATGCCGTGACGCCTTCGGTGAAGTCGTTCGTGCGCATGAGCTGACCGAACACCCGCCCACCGTTCTTCATGGAAGTTTCAAGGTCGTAGTCGAGTGCCTCGAAATCGTTCAGCACGCGCTTCGACGCCTGTACGGCGCTTGGCGATGATGAGAGGATGCGCTCGGCCAGAGCACGGGCTTCTTCCATCACCATGCCTGGCTCAGAGATCGAGTTCACGACACCGAGCGCAAGCGCCTCCTCGGCGTCGAAGTGGCGCCCGGTGAGGATCAGCTCCGTCGCCGCCTTCGTGCCGATCTGGCGAGTCAAGCGTTGGACCCCGCCGGCTGCAGCGAAGAGACCGACATTCACCTCGGGCAGGGCGCACGTGGCGCCGGGGTCGATGACAGCGAGATCGGAGGCGAGCACGATCTCCAAGCCGCCGCCCATGGCCACGCCGTTGACCGCAGCGATCAGTGGTTTCTCCCGATTGAAGCGGCTGCAGAGCCCGGCGAAGCCAGAACGCGGAGTCCCGACGTCGCCGCCTCGTGCCGTGGCCTTCAAATCGTTGCCGCTGCAGAAGGCCTTGTCGCCTGCGCCGGTGATGATGGCCACCCACAGATCTCGGTCGCGTTCGTACTCGTCGAAGATCTCGGCCAGCTCGAAGTGGGCCGGCCCGAAGAGCGCGTTGTAGGCCTCGGGGCGATTGAGCGTGACTTCGAGGATCTTGTCGTTGCGTTGCACCTCGACGTACTCGTATGCCCGGTCGTCGGCATCGCTGCCGATGCGGGCACTGGGGCTCACGTACGACTTGCCACGGTTGGTGTGGAAGCTGATGTCAGTTCCGACCGGTTCGTCCTCGGCAAGGAACGCCTGCATCGTGGCGCGATGGTCCGAGCGGAATCGATTGACCGATCGGCCTGCTGCAGAGTGGGAGATGGCGACGCCGCGTTTGGGGGCGAACCGTCCGTAGAAGATGGCGTAGGTGTCGACGGTTGCCTGTTCAGGCTGAGCGGCAGCCTGCTCAGCTCTGTTGCTTTCGATTCGCGGGTTGAGGTCGTCAGAACTGACGGGCGCCCAGTCGCTGACGGGATTCGTCGAGTACACGCCCACAGCGTGCTTGCTGATGAACCCGCCGTTGGCGAGTACGAGGCCGGTGGCCCCGGGTGTCTCCCGTAGGCGTTCGACCATGCTGGCGATGCCGTGCATCGAGTAGTTGTTGCCTGGCCCGCCGAAGAACGGCAGCCCACCGGTGACGGTGAGCGTCTCCTGTGTTGGATCGAGGCCGAGGGCTTCGGCTGCGAGCTGCACCACGCACGGGAAGCAGGAATAGATGTCGAAGACAGAAAGCTCACTCGAGGTCATGCCAGCGGAAGACACCGCTCGTTCGATCGACAACTCGATCGAGGGTGAACGAGACAGATCGGGGCGCTCGGTGACGTTGAGGTCCTGGGCCTTGGCGTAGCCGTGGAGAAAGACCCACTTGTCACCGGGAATGCCTGCCTCCTTGGCTGCGCCGACCGTGGTCATGATCACAGAGGCGCCCTGATTGACCGCATCCTGGGCGACGTGCCACTTCAGGAAGGTGTCGGTGACGCGGTAGTTGTCCTTGGATTCGGTGGCCAGATACTCGGCGTTTCGCTCTCCCGGAAACTGGGAATATGGGTTGGTCTCGGCGACCTTGGAGTACGGGGCAAAGACCTCGGAGATGTGCTGGAGGTAGTCGTCACGGCTCAGCCCCAATCGAGTTCTCAGCGCATTCTCGAACAACGGGTAGGTCTGCAGCGGCGCTGCGAGGCCATTGCTGATCTCTTCGTCGGTAAGGAGCGTCTCGCCGCTGCTGCGATCTTCGAAGTCGGCATCGGATGTCGTTGACCAGTCGAGGGTGATCCTCTTCTTGCGGGCCAGCTTCTCAGCGCCGATCGCTTCAGAGCCGGCGAGCACCACAGCATTGACCGATCCGGCAAAGAGCTTCTCGGCGAACTCGTTCACGAGCGCTTGTGGCTTGTCGCCGCCCACCTCGGAGTAGATGAGATTCTCGGTCGACAGCCCTGCTGCATCGGCGACGCTGGCCGGGAGGTTGTTGGTGAGATCGAACGGCCTGGGAGCGTTCGGCATGGAGTCGGTGTTCAGCCGAACGAACGCGACGGTGTCAACGAGGGCGCTCACCTGCTCGGCCGCGCCGGTGTCCTCCAGCGCAGCGAGCACGGCATCCCGAGCAAGGCTCACCGGGCTCGGAGCGTCCGCCGGGTCGGTGCCGTCCCAGTGGGAGACAACCTGCCCAACGCCTACGAGAATGGGGGTTGCGTCTGGCACGTACGGTGCCGTCATTGTTTTGCCGCTCGTAACGTGTCGGAATCCATCGTTCAGTTCTCCCGTGTTCGGATGAGATGTAAGAGGTCGTATTCGAGTTCGGCGACGCGCCGGCCCGATGCGGCGTGGACGATGGAGGTCGACTGCCCTGACTGAAACGCCGCGCCCTGTCGGGCGAGTCCAATCGCCCACCACGCGCTTCGCGCCGCAAGCCACCAGTCGAAGGCGTCCTGCCGCCAGACGCCACCAGCGGATTCGTAGCCGCGCCGTAGTGCAGCGATGGAGCCGAAGCCGCCGCACGGCCGGTTGTCGTTGCCGAAGCGCCACATGCGCAGGCAGATCCAAGCGAGGTCCTCCATCGGGTCACCGACGTGTGCGAGTTCCCAGTCGAGGACCGCTGCGAGCTGGCCTTCGTGTACGAGCATGTTGCCGTTGCGGAAGTCGGCGTGAACCAGTGTGGATGCTTCGGGGCGTGTCGGAGGGTTCCGTCGAAGCCAGTTGAGGCCCCACCGAGTTGCGGGATACGGGGTGGGCAGGTTGTCCAGCTGCGCCTCGAGCCCGTGGCAATAGTCCTCGTGGGGAGCGGCTTCATCGAGGTGTTCCAGCGCAGAAGGAAGAGAGTCGACCGGCACGCGATGCACCGCCGCCAACGCTGCTCCGCACTGCTCGGCCAGCACGTCTCCTGCGGCTTCATCAGGTACCGACCGCAGAATCTCTCGCGGGATCGACAGCCCCTCGATCCGAGTCGTGATCAGTACATCGGCCTCTTTGCCATCCAGCCGATCGCTCGCAGCAACAACCTCGGCCACCGGCACCCCTGCTGACCTGGCGAGGTCCAGTAGTTCGGCCTCGTGGAGCCCAGCGGCGCTGTTCTCCGCCGATCCGATCTGTGCAACAGCGGACACCGTGTCGTCGCCGGAAGCGATGTCGATGAACACCGTCGCCCGTGTGGCGCCGACCGATGCGACACCGGTGATGGTGACATCAGCGTCGGCGGATCCCGCACTCCGCACGATGTCAGTCAGCGGACCAAGAAGGTGATCGTGCCCGTTCATGTGTCGGCATTTCGGTAGCCGGGCTTGGCGATGTCGGCTCGGCGGCAGACGTCGGCGAACAACAGATCACCGACCGAAGCGTCAAAGCCCGGATCATCAGAAGCCAGCCGTTCATCGAGCAGAGCGGCAACGTCATCGTCGCTGCTTGCGTCCAGCAGTTGCGCCAAGGCGAGACGGATCTCGGCCCCATCGGGTGCTTCGAGTTCTCGGCCCGCGATCCGGCAGAGGTTGGCGGCAACCCGAACGGCGTGGCGTGTCGCCCCGATGGTGTTCGGGAGAACATCATCGCTGAGTGTCTTGTCGATGGCGCTGAGGAGTTCGATGAGGTTGGGCGAGTCGTTCATGGTTGAGCGATCTGTAGGAAGGCTCGTGCCGATTGGATCGTTGCGTCGGGGAACGTTTCGTCGACGAGGGTGGCGATGCGCACGTCTGGCATTGTGGCGCGGATTCGTGTGATCTCGAAGTTCGTTCCGGCCGCGCCATGAACGATGAGGCCGGCTGTTGCTTTCACCCCATTTCCGTCTCGGCGCGATATTGGCCAAGATGGTGCCCCGGAGCTGACCCTCTGGCACGGACACTCGGGTCGCCGAGAGAAAGCAGATTCGAGCATGAAAACACGAGCAGCAGTCCTGCGCTCAGGGCACGGGCCCTTCGCGATCGAAGACGTCGAACTCGGCGATCCCGGCCCGGGCGAGGCCCTGGTACGGATGGTCGGCACTGGCATCTGCCACACCGACCTCCTCGCTCGCGAAATGCCGGCCGAGATGTTCGGTGGGCCAGCGGTGTACGGCCACGAAGGCGCCGGTGTGGTCGAAGCTGTCGGCGACGGGGTCACGTCGGTAACGGTCGGTGACCACGTCGTGTTGAGCTTCAACTCCTGTTCCTCTTGCCCTGCGTGTGCGTCCAGCCGGCCGGCCTATTGCTTCGACTTCAACCTGCACAACATGGCGGGCGGTCGGCCCGACGGGTCTTCTTCGCTGACCGACGAGTCAGGGGAGCGCATCGGCTCGCATTACTTCGGTCAGTCGTCGTTCTCCGAGCACTCGATCGTCGCCCAGAATTCACTGGTGAAGGTCGACAAAGACCTCGATCTGGCCAAACTCGGGCCGCTGGGCTGCGGCATCCAGACCGGCGCCGGCGCAATCATGAACTCCCTCGGCGTCGAAGAAGGGGCCAGCCTCGTGATCGGTGGCGCTGGAGGCCTTGGGCTGGCGGCGATCATGGCGGCAAAGATCGTGGGGGCTGGCACCGTCATAGCGATCGATCGTCACGAGTCCCGTCTGGAACTGGCTCGTACATACGGGGCCACCCACGTTGTTCAGGGGGATCCGGCCGAGATGGCTGCGCAGATCGTCGAGATCACCGGTCGAGGTGCCGACTACGGCTTCGAAACCACAGGCAACGCCGCCGTGGCCCGTGGAATGTTCGAAGGGCTCAACCCCATCGGCACGCTCGGTGTCGCCGGTGTTGGCTTTGGTGAACTGGCGCTCAGCCAGCTTTCGCTGTTCCCCGGCCGGAGCATCCGCGGCATCTTCGAAGGCGACTCGATTCCATCCGAGTTCATTCCCCACCTGGCCCAACGCAACGCCGACGGAACGTTCCCCTTCGACGAGCTGATCACCAACTTCGCCTTCGAAGACATCAACGAAGCCGAGGCAGCCAGCGCGTCTGGCGAAGTGATCAAACCTGTCATCACCTTCTAGAAGGATCTGACTCGTCACCGCTTGTTTCGCCCGACGTGTCAGGTGCGCGCTGATGAATCAGAACATTTGTCATCTGACAAGTACGAAATCGGGGTTCCGTCATGAGCTTGCGCCCCGGCGACATCAACCTGGCCAGCAGCGGCGACATCAAGGAGACGGTCAGGCCTCATGGGTGTGGATCCGCCGCAACAAAATGGGTTTCGCCGCCTCGTCCAGTCGGGGTTCACCCCACGGACGACCGCGGCGGTCGAGGCATTCGTTCGCGAGAAGGCCGCCGAGGTCGTCGAACGCAAGCGGGTCACCGTCACTGGCGACAAGCACGAGTACGCCGCCGATGCGCAACCAGACGACGTCGCCATGCGCCCCTACGACGGAACACCTCCGTCGCGCACAGGTTTCGCTCCGCAGTCCTGGGTGACGTAGACGACCTCCTCGGGGGTCAGCATCACGTTGATCGGGTTGATGACGGCTCCGAGCCGCAAGACGGCGTAGTAGCTGACGATCTACTCCCAACGGTTCTGGGAGTAGAGGGTGACGCGGTCCGATGCCGAGGCCCGTCAACGCGTTCGCCAGCTGCGCCGTCAGCTGCTCGAGACGTTCATAGGTGAACTTCTCGTCTTGGAAAACGAGGGCGACTCGGTCGCCGAATCGAGCGGCGCCGTGCGGCATGACCTGGCCAAGGTGTTCGTACATGAGATCCCCTTGTGATCCAGCGAAGTATGGGCGGCATATTTGCGGCAGCGCAAACATCAGGCCTAGCGTCGCTCTGTTCACCCCCTTGCGAAAGAAACCCGATGCTTGATCACGACAGCTCCCCGACTGAGATCCAAGAGAAGTACGCAGCGGAGCGTGACAGGCGCATTCGGTCGGATGCGAACGATCAGTTTGTTGCGATCGAGGGCGATTTCTCGTACTTCGCCGAGGACCCGTATGGCGACGAGGTTGCTGCTCGTGAGCCGCTGACCGATTTCACCGAGGTGATCGTGATTGGTGGCGGGTTCGGCGGCTTGCTGCAGGGGGCACGACTCCGTCAGCAGGGGTACACCGACATCCGCATGGTCGAAAAGGGCAGCGACTTCGGTGGCACCTGGTATTGGAATCGCTATCCCGGGGTGCAGTGCGACATCGAGTCCTACATCTACTTGCCGCTGCTCGAAGAGACCGGCTTCATGCCGAGCCACAAGTACGCCTTCGGTGATGAGATTCGCCGCCACTGCGTGGGAATTGCTGAGCACTTCGGTCTCTACGACAACGCCGTGTTCGGCACTGCCGTCACCTCCGTCGAGTGGGACGAGACCGACCAGCTCTGGACGGTGCACACCGCAGAAGGCGACGCCATGCGGGCCCGGTTCGTGTGCATGGCCAACGGTCCACTCAACCGTGCGAAGCTCCCGGGCGTACCCGGCATCGACACGTTCAAGGGTCACACCTTCCACACGTCGCGTTGGGACTACGACTACACCGGCGGCAACGCCGACGGTGGTCTCGACAAGTTGGCCGACAAGCGAGTGGCCGTGATCGGCACGGGGGCAACGGCGCTGCAGTGCGTGCCCCACGTTGGCGCATCGGCGCAGCATCTCTATGTCGTGCAGCGCACCCCGTCGGCTGTGGATGAGCGCAACAACTCAAATACCGACCCCGAATGGGTGGAGTCTCTCGAGCCGGGCTGGCAGCAGAAGCGAATCGACAACTTCATCTCGCTGATGTCGAACCGGCCCGAGGAGGAGAACCTGGTCAATGACATGTGGACCGACATGGTCCGTCGTATGCGTACCTCCATCGTTGAGGGTCTGCAGTCGGGCGAGATCACTCCGGCCGACATTCCAGCGGTTGCGGAACGGGCCGACTTCGAGTCGATGCAGGCCATTCGCGACCGTGCGGCACGGTTGGTGGAGGACCCCGACGTCGCCGAGGCACTGAAGCCCTACTACCGCAAGCTGTGCAAGCGCCCGGCGTTCCACGATGAGTTCTTGCCGACCTTCAACCGGCCGAACGTCACCCTGGTCGACACCGCAGGCCAGGGCGTCGAGCGTTTCACCGATACGGGCTTCGTGGTCAACGGTGAAGAGTTCGAGGTCGACTGCATCATCTTCGCCACGGGGTTCGAAGTGGGAACGAGCTACACCCGTCGCGCCGGCTACGAAGTGATCGGTGCTGAAGGTGTGACGCTGTCGGAGAAATGGGCGGAGGCACCGTCGACGTTGTACGGGATGCAGACCGCCGGCTTCCCCAACTTGTTCTTCCTCGGCACCGTGCAGGGCACGACGGGTCTCAACATCACCCAGACGTTGGACGAGCAGTCGCAGCACATCGGCCACATCATGGGCCGGGCGCTCGAGGTCGGGGCCACGCGGGTCGAGGTGGATGCTGACGCCGAGCGGGCGTGGGTCGAGCGGGTCATGACATCAGGTCGTGAGGTCCGGCAGTCCTTCTTCGGTGACTGCACCCCCGGCTACTACAACGGCGAGGGAGCCGACGGCAACAAAGGTGGCTTCTGGCAGCACGAGTACGCGGGAACCCCGCTCGACTTCTTCGAGCTTTTGCGGGACTACCGGTCGGTCAGTCACCTCCCCGGCGTTGTTGTCGACGGTGCAGCACTGGAACCGACAGCGGAGGACCGCGAACGACTCGGTTCGCCCGAGTCGGTCGCCTGGCGTCTCCAGCCGGAAATGCGCCGGCTGACCGAGCAGCTGGCGATGGGGGGCGGTTCAGGCATCGGCAGCGTCCCGGCCAGCGACATTCGGGCGATGATGGAGTTCGGAGCGCAAATGCGCGGGCCGGGGCCCGAGCTGTTGTCGGTCGAGGACGCCACGGCAACCCACGACGGCGTGTCGGTTCCGGTGCGGATCTACCGCGATACCGACGCGCCGAGCGCAGTCGTCTTCTACTGCCACGGTGGCGGTTGGGTCGTTGGTTCGGTCAACGAATTCGACGCTCCGATGCGCAAGCTGGCCAAGAAGAGCGGTGCTGTGGTGGTGTCGGTCGAATACCGATTGGCCCCCGAGCATCCGTTCCCCGCTGCCTACGACGATGCGTCTGCCGCGTTGGCCTGGGTCGACGCCAACCGAGGCGATCTCGCTGCCGGTGCCGACACGCCGATCTTCGTCGCTGGCGACAGCGCAGGTGCCAACCTGGTCTCAGCCGTCAGCCTGCAAGCACGCGACGCAGGCTCGGTCGACATCGCCGGCCAGATCCTGATCTACCCATGCGTGTCGGGGGAGTGCGACACGCCGCGCTTCGATGCGTTCATTCCCCCCATCTTGAAAAAGGAGGACACGCAGTGGTTCTTCGATCAGTACGTCCCCGACACCGAGATGCGAACCGATCTTCGGTTGGCACCCTTGCTGGCCGACAGCCACGCGGGGTTGCCGCCAGCGTTGATCGTGACCGCCGAGCATGACCTCCTGCGGCCCGATGGCGAGCTCTACCGTGACGCACTGGAAGCTGCCGGCGTGCCCGTCGACTACTACGAGTACCTTGGATCGATGCACGCGTTCTTCTCGGTCGGCGACGGCACCACGATGGCTGCCAACCTCACCGCTCGCATCGCCGAGTTCGTGAACCGCACCTAGGACCGTGGGAACTTCAGACGGTGGCCGGTTGACACAGGCCGAACGCGTCCAAACGGCGCGCGATCGGTTGCTCGATGCCGCGGCCGAATTGGTCATCGAACACGGATACCACGCCACCACGGCAGCGGCGATCGCTGATAGGGCTGGGTACAGCCGCGAGATGGTGCGGGTCCGATTCGGCAACAAGCTCACTCTGATGCGAGAACTGTTGGTCACTGAGTATCAAGAGGGGCTCGACATCGAGCTCGATCCGGGCGTCGACGCCCTCGCGTACCTTCGCAACAGTGTCGAGCAGCTTGCACTGATGAGCGTCACCGCACCGACCCGTCTCCGAGCTGCGTTCGTTCTCGGCTTCGAAGCCGGAACCTCAGTCCCTGAGCTGCGCGACGATCTCGTTCCTTGGCTCGAACAGATCGAAGGTCGATTCGCCAACCAGCTCCGAGCGGCCGTTGCCGAAGGGTCCATTCGTGCCATCGACTGCGAGGAGTACGCCCGCTTGCTGATCGCCACGGGCACGGGTGGAGCGTTCCTCTTCATGACGTCTCCGGACGCAACGAAGGATCCCGCAGCACCGATGCGAACGATCCTCGACTCGCTGATTCTATGATCGCTGACCTGTTCTGAAGGTCCCCAAGTCCATTGAGGATGTGACTGTGTTTGTTTTGCCTGAAGTGTCAGATGAGGAGCTGCTTGCTCTCGAGTCGCGTGTGCAGGAGGCGCAGCGGCGCCGCTCGATCGAGGGCATGACGGCCTTTGGGTTCGGCGAGGTGAGCATTGCGTTGGGGTGGCCGAGTGAGGCTCCGCGCTTTGTTGCCAAGCGGCTCATCCCGATGGACGATGCTGCCCGTGTCGATGCTCCTCTGGCGGCCATCGACGCGTACGTCGGCCGTTTCGTCGAGCGGGGGCATCACGTACTCCCGACGCAAACCCGTCGTGTGGAGCGGCCCGACGGTCGCCACGTGGGGTATGTCCTTCAGCCGGTTGTGGCCAAAGATCAATTGGCCGAGACGGTGCTGAAGACCGAGGCACCGGCTGTTGCACACCCGCTGTTGCTGGCCGTTCGGGAGTTCGTCGAAGCGTGCGGTGGGGACGGCATCATGTTGGACGCTCAGATTCCGAACTTCACCTGGGTCGATGGCAAGGTCTCGCTGCTCGACGTCACCTCACCGGGCTTCTTCGACCAATCAGCGAAACTCGACAACCCCATGGCAGACATGTCGAACCAGCTGGTCCCTGCGGTCCTTCGGCCCGCAATGGTCAAGGCGACCGATGACATCCTCCAGACGTATCGCGGATTCCACAATCAGCTGACGCAGGTCTGTGTCTTCCTGTATCGAGTGAATGCCGATGCGTGGGTGCCGCCGGCGATCGAGACCTTCAACGAGGTTCTGGACGTTCCGATCGATGCTGCGGTGGTTCTCGAGAAATGGGAGAAGAACAAGAAGGACTTCCCCAAGATCAAGAAGCTGTTGCAGATGCAACGAGCCTGGCAAGAGAAGGTCCGCAGGGTTCCGTACGAGTACTTGATCACCGACTCGTTCACCGGCGAGGTGCTGTAGCGGGCTCGTCCCGCCCGTGGGAGGTATCCCGGCCCCGTGGTCTTTCGAGATGCAACCTGGCTCCATCGCTCCGGGCAAGCGGGCCGTTGTGACCGGCGGTTCCAGCGATTCGGTGGGATCGCTTGCGATCGGTGATTCTGCACGGCTGCTACGTGGCGAATCGCCGGAGGTGCTCATTCATCCAAGGCGCTTGTTCCCGTCAATGAGTCCGTGATTCGGCACGATCGATTGCAGGAGAGCCGCGACGTTGGTCCAGATGTCGGGGTAAGCGCGTCGCCGAAGGCGGTCGTTCGGGGGCGGGCGACCGCCGAGCCGAGGAGGCCGATGTCGCGGATCGGTGCTGGGGCGCCAAGAAGGGCGACGGCGAGACCATTGACGTCGTCGAGATCGAGATAGTCGGTGGGGTCGTTCCTCGAGTTCGAGGCTCGAGCTCGGCCAGATTGTGCGCACAACCAACGTCATCGAGTCGTCGAACGAGAGGGTTCGCAGGGCGGCGGTTCGACCTATTCACTTCTCGGCTGAGCAGCACGAGGGCCGTTGAAGACGAGCGCTTTCATGTGATGCCTCTAGCTTTCGCGGATGAGTCGGTTGGCTCGACGGAACAGGCCGAGGGCGATTGAATGGAGCATGTCGCCGGTTGCCTTTGGCGCCTTGCCGGCAATCGAGCGGGCGTAGGTGCCTTCGAGGATGATGCCGGTCTTGTAGCAGGCAAGGACGCCGTACCACGAGGCGGCTGAGACGTCATGACCCGATCGCTCGCCGTAGCGGGCCACGAGCTCGCCGACGGGTGGAAAGGCGGCGATGAGGGAGCCGCCCGGGCCGAAGCCGCCCTCATCGTCTTCGGTGCAGAACGCAACGATGAGGCCGAGATCGACCAGTGGGTCGCCGATGGTGGTCAGCTCCCAGTCGATGATGGCAGCAAGCTGGGGGCTGTGGTGTTGGTACATCACGTTGGCGGTGTGGTAGTCGCCGTGGATGATGCCGGTGGTCGAGGTCTTGGGACGGTTGGCTGCGAGCCATTTGCCGACGTCGTTGACGCCGGGGAGGTCTGGCTGCCAGTCGTCGGAAATCTCGTGGTAGCTCTCGAGCTGTCGGCTCCAGCGTTCGACCTGAC
>Ga0114952_1001584_pt1 | contig 19130 bp, 12 predicted proteins | sample SidtaG_2_FD_87303 | JGI IMG/M metagenome (GOLD analysis project Ga0114952, IMG submission 87303) | Marine algal microbial communities from Sidmouth, United Kingdom - Sidmouth_Asex2 metaG | ecosystem: Host-associated > Algae > Red algae > Unclassified | place: Sidmouth, United Kingdom | collected...
GCGGGAATTGCTTTTAAATCAGGAAATAAAATCCTTTTAAAGGGGGGCAAAGAATCTTTGAACAGCAATGTTGTCTTGCTGTATTTATGGCATCAGGCATTAGAAGATAATCAGGCCTCCATCGACTGGGTGACCTATTTACAATTCGATAGAACGGAGACCCAAGAATTTTTGGAAAAACCGACCGAAAAAGTAGATCTCATTGTTCCACGAGGTGGTGAAAAATTGATTGCATTCGTAAAACAACACGCCACTTGCCCAGTAATCGTGAGTGGTAGGGGAAACAACTTTGTTTATGTAGATGGGGAAGCCGATCTGCAGATGGCCATCGATATTATCGTAAATGCCAAAACTACTAAAATATCCGCCTGTAATGCTTTGGACAAGGTATTGATTGCATCTGATTTGCCAAGAAAAGGACAGTTTTTACAGCTTTTGATTCAAGAATTGGAAAAGAGTAATGTCGAAATTTTTGCCGATAGTGCCATATCTAGTATGGAGGGCACGAAGCCTATCGAAGATGAACAGATTTGGCATGAAGAGTTTTTGGATTATAAAATCGTTATGGGCCAGACCACCGATTTAGAGGATGCCATTACCAAAATAAACACGTATGGAGGCGGGCATTCAGCATCCATATTGACCCAAAATAATGATACGGCTACCTATTTCATGAACAATGTTGACTGTGCGGCGGTATATCATAATGCTTCCACTCGATTTACTGATGGAGGTCAGTTCGGCCTTGGCGGAGAACTTGCTATCAGCACCGATAAATTACACCAACGCGGGCCAATCGGGCTGCAGCATTTGGTGACGAACAAGTGGTATGTGATGGGGAATGGGCAGGTAAGATAAAAGCCCCTAACCCCCAAAGGGGAACTTAGTGCACTTCTATCAAAAGTGGAAAATTGGATGTTTAAGTTAGAACATTGAAATCAGGGGTTCCTTCCCCAGAAAGGGGAAGGTGGATTGCAGCGCAGCTAGCAAGACGGAAGGGGTGAAAGCCCAAGCCATTGAAAATAAACACCATAGCACAAAAAAGAAGCCTTATAACACGTAAAAGACCTCGCAGATTCAATTAAACAGATTCCCGCCGTTACGGGAATGACATAAGAAATAATGATTAAAAAACGAATCTTACTAAAAATCGGCTCCAACACCTTGACCAAGGAAACCGATCAGATTTCCCGAGGGAAAATTGAGGATATCGGCCGGCAAGTGGCCGCATTGAAGGACGAATACGAATTTATAATCGTTAGTTCGGGTGCCATCGCGGCTGCAAAACAGTTTGTGAAATTGGAGCATAACGGGGAAGAAATCAATATGAAACAGGCATTGGCAGCTATCGGTCAACCCCATTTAATCCGTATGTTCCAAGAGAATTTCAGGGAGTTGGGGCTTTTTGCCGCGCAATGCCTTTTGTCATATTCCGATTTTGAGAACCCCAAAGCGAAGGCGAATATTAAGAACACGATAGATATATTGGTAGCCAATAATTTCATTCCCATCATCAACGAAAACGATACGGTAGCGGCAGATGAAATACAGTTCGGTGATAATGATAAATTGGCTGCACTTACAGCTGCATTGCTCAAAGTAGACCTCCTATTGATAGCGACTAATACCGATGGCATCTATACAAAAACATCTTTAGAAAACGGACAGCCCCAAACCATTGCGGAAGTGTCTGGACTAACAGATTTGCAGCAAGAAATAAGTACATTAAAATCATCGCACGGCACAGGTGGAATGTCATCTAAAATCGAGGCGGCCACAATTGCTCAACAGGCAGGTATAGAAACTTGGATCATCAATGGCTTAAAAGATAATTTTATTTCGGATGCCCTAACCGGTACCAGTAAACACACCAAAATAAAGTAATGAAACACTACCTCGCTATAAAAGATATCGATTCACTAACCGATTGGGTGGCAGAAGCCCGGCAGTTGAAGACTAATCCTAGAGAATTCAGAAACTTGGGGAAAGACAAGACTATCGGATTATTGTTTTTCAACAATAGCCTAAGAACCCGTCTGAGCACCCAAAAAGCGGCTATGAATCTGGGTATGGAAGTCATCGTTATGAACTTTGGCAGCGAAGGTTGGGCCTTGGAATATTCAGATGGTACCATTATGGACCAAGGTACTTCCGAACACATTAAAGAAGCGGCGCAGGTAGTTTCTCAATATTGTGATGTCATCGCCATACGAGCTTTTGCCGGACTAAAGGACAAAGCGAAAGATGAGGCCGAGCTAGTTTTAAACGGATTTGAAAAATACGCCTCCGTGCCTATTGTGAACATGGAGAGTTCGGTCGGGCACCCATTACAGGCATTGGCCGATGCGATTACCTTGGCCGAGCAAAATACAAAATCAAGACCCAAAGTGGTGCTTTCATGGGCACCGCACCCTAAGGCCTTACCACATGCGGTAGCGAATTCTTTCATAGAAATGATGCAGTTGCAAGATGCCGATTTTGTAATTACCCATCCGAAGGGCTATGAGCTAAATCCCGATATAACCAAAGGAGCAAAAATCGAATACGACCAAAACAAAGCCTGTGAAAACTCCGATTTTGTTTATGTGAAAAACTGGAGCAGTTATTCTGAATATGGGAAAATTCTAAGTCAGGATAAAAGTTGGATGATGAATCAAGAGAAACTGGGCAGTGCCAAATTCATGCACTGTCTTCCCGTTCGAAGAAATGTGGTTGTGGAAGATGCTGTGTTGGATAGTGAACAATCTTTAGTTATTGAGGAAGCCAATAATCGAACCTATTCGGCGCAAGTTGTTTTGAAGAAAATATTGGAAACGCTGTGAACCTCTTTTCCGCTGTGCAACTCTGTGGAATAACTTACACAAGTTGTTTCACAGAGTTACACGGAGAAGGCACAGAGTTACACAGAGAAATTAAAAACAGGAGATTTATGGCTCCTCCCCTCAGACGAGGTGAGGTGGTTTTCCGCTTTACTGTGGAAAAGCGGAGGGCTTGAAAGGGCAAGCCTAAATCCATAAGCCTAGAACAGACATTTAGAAAACATCAAACAGATTCCGGCCTTCGCCAAAATGAAAAAAAAATGACATTTAAACTAAAAGATAAAGTTTGCATTATTACCGGTGCTACCAGCGGAATGGGTAAGGCTATAGCTGAAACGTTTCATAAAGCAGGAGCAAAACTTGTTTTATCCGGAAGGAATGAGGAACGGGGAAATACGTTGGCAGGAGAACTTAGCAATTCGATTTTCGTGGCAGGAGATGTCATGGAGCCAAGCTATAACGAACAACTTGTTAAAAAGGCAGTTAAAAATTTCGGGGGTTTGGATATCGTATCAATAAATGCCGGAATTCTGGGCTTGGGCAACGTCGTTGATTTATCGACAGACGACTGGCATCGAACCTTGAATACGAATCTGAGTTCAATTTTCTATCTATCAAAATATGCGATTCCACAGTTACAAAAAGGGGGCGGGACTATTTTGATCAACGCATCGATTGCGGCATACAAGAGTTTTCCAAACCACCCGGCCTATTGTGCTTCTAAAGCCGCATCGGTAGCTTTGATGAAGCAAATGGCCGTAGAATACGCGCCGAAAATAAGAGTCAATGCTATTTGTCCTGGTCCTGTAGATACGCCGCTAATATGGGATTCTGCCAAAGCTTTTGATAATCCTGAAGCGGCTGTTCAAAACGCTGGAAAGGCCACATTGATGAAACGTTTGGGCACTCCGGATGATGTTGCAAAATTAGCCTTGTTTTTAGTTTCTGAAGACGCGTCTTGGATAACTGGAACAGCAATGACCATCGATGGAGGGATATTAAACACCTAAGGCCCCCTAACCTCGGAAGGGGGGAACTATTATTGGGATGAAAAAGTTTTATGAATTTAGATATAAACCAAAAGGACAAACGGCTTCTCCCCTCAGACGAGCAAATGCTTGCTCAAACGAGAAGGTTATGGTAAGTATTGTCCCCTTGAGAGGATTTTAGGGGTGTTAAGCCCAAGCTTTAACAAACATGCAATTAACATTAAACAGATTCCCGCATTCAATTCGACAGGTTCAGTAACCACGCGGGAATGACAATAAAATGAAATTATCTATACTAAAAATAGGCGGTAACGTCATCGAAAACAAAACAGCGCTTTCAAAGTTCTTGTTGGCTTTTTCCAAGTTAGACGGCGCCAAAATATTGGTGCACGGTGGCGGAAAACTAGCAACGGAACTAAGTAAAAAACTGGGTATCGAATCGAAATTAATTGGTGGACGGAGAATTACCGATGCCCAGAGTTTGGAATTGATTACGATGGTGTATGGCGGCTTGGTGAATAAGAATATTGTTGCGGAACTACAAGCCCTGAATTGCAATGCAATTGGTTTGAGCGGTGCGGATGGTGATACGATTCAAGCACATAAACGACCCGTAACAGATATCGATTATGGCTTCGCAGGTGATGTTGACGGTGTCAATTCTCAAACTATCAGTCAACTATTGAATGCCGGTCTAACTCCCGTTTTCTGTGCAATGACCCACGATGGAAATGGACAGCTGCTCAACACGAACGCCGACACCATAGCTTCTGAACTGGCTATCGGAATGAGCGACAGCTACAAAACCACCCTGTATTATTGCTTTGAAAAAAAGGGCGTTTTGATGAATATAGAAGATGATGATTCGGTAGTAAAACATATCGATTCCGAATCCTATAAAAAATTATTGGAATCAAAAATTATCGCAGATGGCATGCTTCCCAAGATGGAAAATTGTTTTCATGCGTTGAACAAAAATGTACATCAGGTATGTATCGGTGACATCACCATGCTAGACCCAACATCGACCTTATTTACGACCCTTACCCTATAAAATGGAACAAACAGCTTTGACCGAAAAGGCAATAGAATTACTAAAGGAACTAATTTCTATTCAATCTTTTTCCTCCGAGGAGGATAAGACCGCCGATGCTATCGCGAATTGGTTCAAGGCATTCGACATTCCTTTTCAACGCAAAATCAACAATGTCTTTGCCGTCAACAAACATTTTGATGAAAGTAAACCGACGCTTTTACTGAATTCGCACCACGATACGGTGAAGCCGAACTCGGCCTATACGAGAGACCCATTCCACCCTCATATTGAAGACGGCAAGCTATTCGGTCTGGGCAGTAATGATGCGGGCGGTGCATTGGTTTCGTTATTAGCGACATTTACGCACTTTTATGCATCCGAAGACCTCAACCACAATATTTTAATGGTGGCCTCAATGGAAGAAGAGAACGCAGGCCCAAACAGTCTAAGAGGCTTGTTACCAAGCCTTCCAAAAATTGATGTGGCCATTGTGGGCGAACCCACATTGTTGGATCTGGCCATTGCCGAAAAAGGTCTGGTCGTCTTTGATGGAGCAGTTAAGGGAACGCCTTCACATGCCGCTCATCCGAATACCGATAATTCCATTTACAACGCTATCAAAGTGCTGGAATGGTTCAAGAATTACAAATTCGAAAAGGTATCCGAAGCTTTGGGAGAAGTCAAATTGACCGTCACGCAAATCAAGGCTGGTAGTCAACACAATGTGGTTCCTGCACAGGTCGATTTGGTAATCGATGTTCGGGTTAACGATTCTTATAGCAATAAAGAAATAGCTGACCTATTAAAAGCCGGGGCGCCATGCGAACTAAAGGAAAGAGGATTGAAACTCAACTCCTCTAAAATTGCCAAAGATCATCCGTTGGTAAAATCTGGTATTGCTTTAGGAAGAAAAACCTATGGCTCCCCTACCCTTTCGGACCAAGCGGCATTAACTTGTCAGTCCTTAAAATTAGGGCCCGGGGATAGTACCCGCTCGCATTCGGCAGATGAGTTTATTTATGTGAAGGAAATCGAAGATGGGGTTGATTTGTATATTAAATTATTAGAAGGATTTCTTAAAAACTAAAACACAAATACAAGCGTCAAATACAAACCCAATACGTTTTTGTATTTGAGCTTGACTTTTGAATCTGAATTTGAATTTGAAACTATGAAACTCTGGGACAAAGGCTTTAGTACCGATAAAAAAATAGACCACTTTACCGTAGGTAATGACCGAGAACTAGATTTACATTTGGCAAAATACGACGTAATCGCCTCAAAGGCGCACGCCAAGATGTTGGGCAAGATCGGATTATTAACAGATGGGGAAACGACCGCTTTGGTGAATGAATTGGATGCTATTGCAACCTCTATAGAAAAAGGAGAGTTTATCATCGAAGATTCTTTTGAGGATATGCATTCAAAAATCGAATTCCTGCTTACCGATAAATTGGGGGATACCGGGAAAAAAATCCATACGGCACGCTCGCGAAACGATCAAGTTTTGGTGGCCATGCATCTGTATTTAAAGGATGAACTGACCGAAATCAAATCGCAGACGAAAACACTATTCGATTTACTTTTAGATTTGGCCGAAAGACACAAGGCCATATTGCTCCCAGGATATACTCATTTACAGATTGCGATGCCCTCATCTTTCGGGTTATGGCTTTCCGCCTATGCCGAAAGCCTTATCGATGATCTATATTTTATTATTGCGGCTTATAAGGTCGCGGACCAAAATCCGTTGGGGAGTGCCGCGGGTTATGGTAGTTCCTTTCCGATTGACAGAACCTTTACTACAGAAGAAATGGGTTTTGAGACCTTAAAATATAACGTGGTCGCTGCCCAAATGGGGCGGGGAAAAGTGGAAAAAGCTACTGCCTTCGGTATGGCAAGCATCGCTGCTACCTTATCGAAATTGGCGATGGACATATGTCTGTATATGAGCCAGAATTTTAATTTTATTTCCTTCCCGGACGAACTGACCACGGGCAGTAGTATTATGCCACATAAAAAGAACCCTGATGTGTTTGAACTGGTACGGGCGAAGTGTAATAAATTGCAATCTGTACCGAATCAGTTGACATTGGTCATCAACAATCTGCCGAGCGGCTATCATCGCGATTTGCAACTGGTGAAAGAGATTATTGTACCTGCCATTCAAGACATGAAAGCCTGTTTAGAGATTTTGACCTTTAGTTTAAAGGAAATGAAAGTGAACAAGAATATTTTGGACGACCCAAAATACGATTACTTGTTCAGCGTCGACACCTTGAATGAACTTGTTCAAAATGGGATGCCGTTTAGGGATGCCTATAAAAAAATGGGACTAGAGATTCAGGCCGGTACGTTCACTCCGAAACGTGATATTAAACATACGCATGAGGGCAGTTTGGGTAATTTATGTTTGGAGGAGATTCGTGGGAAGATGAAAAAATTATCATCATAAGAGAGGTTAACCACAAAGGTCACAAAGAAGGGCGCAAAGTTCACGAAGAAATCTTAAAAGATCAGTAACCATGACAGAAAACGAAATAGCCAATCAAATTATTGGATGTGCTATTGAAGTACACCGAGCATTAGGTCCTGGTCTTTTAGAAAGTGCCTACCAAGAATGCCTATTCTACAAGTTAACACAATCGGGTTTGATAGTTCAAAAAGAAAAACCTATGCCTTTAGTTTTTGAAGAGGTAAAGCTAGAATGTGGTTATAGAATAGATATATTGGTCGAAAATAAAGTAGTTATCGAAATTAAAAGTGTCGAAGGCCTGAATGATGTTCATTTGGCACAAACCCTTACGTACATGAAACTAGGAAACTATAAGCTTGGATTGTTAATCAACTTCAATGTTTCTTTGTTGAAAAACGGTTTAAGAAGAGTAATAAACGGGGATTTACAAAAACAATAGTACAGTAACAATTAGCATATCACACGGGCAGGAACACTTAGTGACCTTTGTGAAAACCTTAGTGCTCTTTGTGGTTAAAAATTATCTATTGAAGGTCTAAGAGTACATTAAGGATAAGCCGAAAAAGTACTTCACTAAACTGAAATTAACCTGCTCAAAAACACTATCTTTCTGTTATAATTCTTGTAATAGAAAAACGGATGGAACATTCAGAAGACGTCGAACGTTTGGCCGAAGCCGAGATTCGGCTCTCCTATTTTTTAGCGGAACAGATTAAGCATTCCACTACCTATTTTGGTTATCCGGAAGTGCCGGAAAACAATGACCTATCCATTTTAGGCATCAGTAGTTTGGCAAAAATGCACCTTAATAATGCTGGCGATCCTTGGGTGCATGGTAACGCAAAAATGCATACCAAAGAGTTCGAACGCGAAGCCCTAGATTTCGTAGCGCGCCTCTACGGTATCGAAAATCGCTATTGGGGCTACATCACCAGTGGCGGTACCGAGGGTAATTTATACAGTATGTATACGGGCAGGGAGTATTTCACTGCCCATTCGAAGAAACCGTTTTTTCTATATGCCGAATCTAGCCACTACTCTTTGGCAAAAAATGCGCGACTATTACATTTAGAATCGAAGGCAATAGATGCCCAAGATTCGGGTGAGATGGACTATGAACACCTACAATCGGTTTTGAGCCAATTGAAGACGTCCGAAGGAACCGATTTGGGTATAATTATCAACCTTAATATTGGCACCACTATGACGGGAGCTATCGATAACCTAAAAAAGGTGAATGCGTGTATCGATGAATCGGGCATCCCTAGAAAAAATCTTCTTATTCATGCCGATGCGGCATTATTAGGGTTTATTTATCCCTTTATGGAAAATAGGGAAGTACTTTTTAAAAACGGGGTCAGTAGTATTGCCATTTCGGGTCATAAGTTTCCTGGTGCCATACACCCTTGCGGTATTGTACTGACCGACAAAGCTGTTCATGAAATCGCCTTCGGAGACCAATGGGTGCCCTACGTAGGCACTCACGACACAACGATTAGCGGCTCAAGAAACGGTTTTCTGGCTTTAAACCTTTGGTATATTTTTCAAAAAAAGGGGTACGAGGGATTTAAGAAAGAGGGAGAAACATGTATTCGAAACGCCAAATATTTAATTGACAAACTTAATGCAATCAATTACCCTCAGGTCGCTCTTTTTCCGGACCAAATAATTGTCACTTTCAAAAAACCCGTTCAAGAACTTGTAGAAAAATACCAACTGGCCACCCAAGACGATATGGCACATGTCGTTGTGATGCAGCATATTACCAAATCACGAATCGATACTTTCTGTAAGGAAATGGAAAGAATCATCTAAGTGGAATTAAAAACCATCTCGCATCGTAGTATCAACCGCAAATTTTCGAAAATATAGCACGTTCGAATTATCGTTTCTTTCGGCCTGGATCCAATCGGTCATTTCTTGCGTTGTAAATTGGCTTTGATGGCACTGTAGCGAAGTAAAAGCCTTTTCCTCATCTTCAGCACCGAATTGGATTTTGGTATGCAGCAAATCGGAATGAGCCCACCCAAGGCCCCAATCTTTTGGGAATTTCTTAGTCTGTTCTTTGGTCCATGCGAAATGGTAAAGGTCAACTTTATCGACCAAATTTTCCCGCAACAAAATTTCCGTAGTCAACAACCCAACCATCCGATGGTCAGGATGGCCCGTATCGCCATCTGGTCCGAAAGTCAAAATGACCTGTGGCTGAAGCTCCGAAATTTTATTGGCGATGCGTTCTTTTAATTGTGCAACTTCTACATAAAAATTATGGTTGCCGTTCAGACCGAGGCCATCCTTAGCTTCTAAAAAATGAGGCATATTGATACCCAATTTTTTACATACACATTCGGTTTCAAGCTTTCTCAAAGTAACTAGAGAATCTCCTGCCGGTATACCCGCGTGGTCAGTAACCCCATATCGGCCATCGGTCGCCACGACCAAATGGACATCTGAAACAGAGGCGTATTTCGCCAAAACCGGGCCAATAGTAGTCTCATCATCAGGATGCGCAAAAATGGCCATTATGGTTTTAGGCGGTTTATTTTTTGATACGCTTGTTTTTAATTGGTTGGGCGATGGTTTACATCCACCTATGATAGACGAAAGAATTAATAGAACCAATAAATTGTCAGTATTCATTTTCAATAACAATTTATTATTCCGAACGACCTGAATTATTCTTTTCTTGTAATGGTTCATATGGCTAAAGTTACTAATTTAGAACCTGTAGAAATTTTATTTTAAACTATCCTATGCAAAATCAATTGCTGAAGTATTTCGCCCTTGTATTGACTATACTTTTTCCATTGGGTAATTTTATGAATGCCCAAGACCAATACAAAAGAAACTCCTCCGCCGATGTACAAGGCTATGTTTTTAGTCTGACCCTTAACGACGACAACGACCAAATCAAAGGCGAAGCCTTGATTACAATAGGTTTTAAAAACGAGGTCAATGAATTCGCACTAGATCTAGTTGGGAAGTCCGAGAAACATGGCATGGATGTTACCAACGTTTTTGAAGGTGATAGCCTAGCGAACTATACTTTTGAGCAAAACAAGATTAAAATTGTACCGACTTCTTCAGAAGCCAAAACCAGAACCTATAAAATCGAGTACAACGGAGTTCCGGAACGGGGCTTGGTCATCGATACCACAAAATTCGGGCAGCGCTCTTTCTTTGGAGATAATTGGCCCAATTTGGCCCGACACTGGCTCCCATCGGTAGACCATACTTATGATAAGGCAACGATAGAGTTTCGGATTACGGCACCCGATCATTACGATGTAGTAGCTACCGGTGAAAAAATCGAGGAAAGCAGTCTTGGCAACGGACTAAAATTAACTACCTATAAAGAACCTGCTCCTGTGGCCATGAAGGTAGTGACCATCGGGGTTACCAAATTCGCAAGCACCTTACTAGATGAAGTTTACGATATTCCCGTTTCGGCCTGGGTATATCCTGAAAACAGATTGGACGGGTTTTCTGATTATAAGGTTGCTACCAATGTCTTGAAATATTTTATCGATAATGTTGGCCCGTATTCCTATGCGAAACTAGCTAATATGCAAGCCAAGACCCAGTGGGGCGGTCTTGAAAATGCCGGAACCATCTCTTATTTCGAAAATTCCGTTACTGGAAAAAACGAGGTCGAAGGCCTGATTGCCCATGAAATTGCACATCAATGGTTCGGAAATTCCGCCAGCGAGAACGACTGGAACCATGTTTGGCTCAGCGAAGGCTTTGCTACCTACTTCGCTATTTTATACCAAGAAAGCGTTTATGGGGATGAAAAACGAAAGGAAGAATTGACCCTCGACCGAAAACAGATTATCGAATATTACAAAAAGAATCCAGCACCCATTGTAGACCCTAGCATTACCGACCCCATGAAGGTGTTAAGTGTAAACACCTACCAAAAAGGCGGTTGGGTCTTGAATATGCTGCGCCATAAGTTGGGTGATGAAACGTTTTGGAAGGGTATACGTACCTACTACAAAACTTACCAAAACTCGAATGCCATGACCGTTGATTTTCAAGAGGTCATGGAGAAGGTGTCCGGTGAAAATTTAGAATCTTTTTTCAACCAGTGGATTTTCACAAAAGGCTATCCTGAAATTAAATGGGATTGGAGCTATAAAAAAGGAAAAGTAAAAATCAACCTGGAACAACAACAGAATGAGCTCTTTCAATTTCCAATGGAAATCGGCTTTGTATTGGGGGGAGAGAACATCCTAAAAACTATAGAAGTAAATGAAAAGTCTAAAACCGCAGAAATTGCGGTGACTTCCCGGCCAGATTCGGTTACTTTAGATCCGAATGTGTGGCTTTTGTTTCAAGATAAAAATGAATAAATAAAGTTCTTCTTTTAGCGTTTTTGTTTCGAGTATTTACATTTTCAAAAAACCGCTAACATCCCGACCAATAATTTTGTTATACTTTACCTGCGTACTATTCGATTTCCTCGACGAAAAGTAGTAGATCCTATTTCCCTTACTTCTATAAAGCAAACACACACCATCATCTTCTGGGTATTCACAACAAAAATTTTTCCAACTTACATTTGACTTCTATTTTTGGGTACCTACAATTAGTAACCTACTTATTCCCAAATCATGAAGAAAATAATTGCCCCTATCTTATCTTGTCTGGTATTTGCCTGTAGTTCTGATGTTGAAGACGTCACAATAGAAGAATTTTCAGAAGAAACAGCTAAAAAAGAAACACCTTCCAAAACCGAAAATAACGCTCCAGTTATTGGTTTACAGAACTTTACGGTCGCTGAGCATTCTCAAACCGGAATTTCGATCGGCTTTATACAAGCTACCGACGAAGACAGCGACGAAATTACCTATACTCTTGAATCTGCGGCAGATTTAACCTTGGATGAAAAAACCGGCGAGCTAAAGGTCGGTGCCAATCTCAAGCTCGATTATGAAACCGTTCAAAATCTAGACTTTACAATTTCTGCCTTTGACGGAAAAATCATTACAGAAAAAGATTTTATCCTTACAATCGAAGATGTAGATGAAACGACATTATTGACCGTAGACCAAAAAGAACTCATTACCTATTTTCAACATCTTGTTTTCTGGAAAGAAATGGGCAATAGCTCCGTAGTCCTCAATCAAAAATGGGGAAGCGCCATGAAGCTTTATCTCGACGGAACCATTTCTGAACAGTTCAGAACCACCGTTGAAAGTGTCATCGCACAATACAATGCCTTGTTCGTCGATGGCGATTTCAGTATTTCGTTGACCGAAGATTCATTCGAGGCCAATGCTACCTTATTCTTCGGGGCAAAAAACGAAGTTGAAAACTTCTGGCCCGATATGTATGAAGAAATCAAAGATGGTAATTTCGACGGGTTTGCCATGACCCCATCGGCAAATTCTATTTTGGTCTCCACACGTATCTGGATTTCAAATCCGTTAGAAGTACTTCTCAAACACGAACTTGGCCATGCGCTAGGTTTCGGCCATTCGAATAAATGTGCCGACGAACATAGCTTTCTATGCTCACAAATCAGCACCGATAATGATTTCTTGCCAGTTGAAAAAGATATTATCCGATTTATGTACCATTCAGATGTACCCGCAGGCCTATCAGAAACCGAAATCGAAATGCTTTTGGCCAACCTGATTCTCAATGAACAATAGACCGAAAATTTTTTTTGAAGTACTAAACATCATAAGGATTTCGAAACTCCAAAACTCGAAATCCTTATAAACTATTCTACATGACCAAAAACCTACTGCCGCTAGTTCTGGTATTTTTATTCGGTTGCTTTTCGCTAAGTGCCCAAACAACTCCTGTAACAGATGCGAATTTCGAACAATATCTGGTTGACCAAGGCATTGATACCAATGGAGCCAATGGGAATATTCTTGATGTGGATGCGCAGGCTGTAACAGCCTTAAATATCACTAGAACCGATATTACTGATTTTACCGGGTTAGAAGCTTTTGTCAACTTGGTTACTTTAAATGCAGGTACAAATCAAGTTCCTACGCTTCCTTTAACTGCGCTAACGCTTCTAGAAGAACTATATTTTGCAAGAAATACAGCTCTCTCAACTTTAGATTTAACGCAAAACACAGCGCTAAGGGTTTTAGCATTTAATAATGATACCGCACCGCCTATTATTACTACTCTAGACCTTTCTCAGAACGTTAACTTAGAAAACCTGAATATAAGAACTGTAAGAAGTATAACGTCTTTAACATTTCCTGTAACCTCTACTCTTGTAAATATTGAAGTTGCTAATCTAAGTGTACCAACAATTGACCTTTCTCAATTAACTGGTGATCTAAGATTTAGAATCATTGGTAGCGATGTATTTGTTACCATAATTTACCCCAATAAAAAAGACGCTCTCAAAAATTTAGAGCTTAGCAGTATTAACTTCCCAACGGTAGATGTTTCCGAAATGATCGGATTGGAACGTTTTGGAATGTTTTCAACAGGTGTGGAATCCCTATTGCTTCCTAGCACCAATACATTGACCAGTATTACCATCTGGCAGCATGACTTTGGATCTTCGCTAGATTTATCTCCCGCTCCGGCACTTACCAATTTAGATATTAGATCTGCCATAACCCTTCCTTTGGATATTGATTTGACCAACAACCTTTTATTGAGTGATGTATCGCTCACCAATAATATGATGAATACAGTTGACATCACTCAAAACCCAAATTTAAGAAGTTTTCGAGTATATGATAATAACCTTACCAGCTTAGATGTTACCCAAAATCTAGAATTAAACAGACTGGAAGCCTATCAAAATCGGTTACCGGGAATCAATCTTTCCCAAAATCTGGAACTGCAATATTTAAATTTGAGTCAAAATCTAATTCCTAACTTAGATGTTACCACCAATTTAGAGTTGACTAGTTTGGATATTGGCGAAAATCTCTTTACTGGCACTGGTTTGGATTTAACTCTAAACATGGAACTTAGAACGCTGACTGCTGATAATAATCAGATTGAATCTTTAGACATTACCCAAAACACAGAATTAAGCAGCTTAAATATTTCCAACAATATCTTTCCCGGCACGGCAATTCTAAACCAATTCTTTACGCACCAAGTCAATCAAGGTCGCTTAAATATGCGCTTGAATGTCGAAAATAACTTGCTATCCGGTAGGATCCCAGATTTCTATGGTCTCTATGACCCAGCAATACAAACAAGAAGGTCTAGCTTTCAATTTGGAGGAAATTCATTTGAATTCGGAGATTTTGAGGACGAACATTTAGATTATGTAGCACTTTTAACAACACAATCATTAGGCCCATCGCCCGATGTCGTATTTCAGTTTTACACCTACGCCCCACATACAAAGGTCAATGCCATTGAAAACCCAACAAGAAATGCTGGGGAAAGTATCACTTTAACAACTACTGTTCGTGGCACACAAACCCACTATACATGGTTCAAGGATGGAGTGGAAATTCTCAACGCGCCCGATGCACCAGAATATACGCTTACAGATTTGAACACTTGCGATGCTGGTGTATATCATTCTGAAATTACCAGTGACCTTGTTCCCTTTGAAAATAGCGACCCACCAGGAACGGATGGTAAAAACCTATTACTGGTACGAAATGATATTACCCTGACCGTTAATGCGACTAAAGGTTGCGTTACGCTAAATATGCCTTTAGTTGATGTGCCCATAAATTCAGGTATTCAATGGAACGACAACCCAGGCGCTTGTGGCTATAAAATTACCGTAGGGACTACAACGGGAGCCACAGATATAGTAAATAATGAAGATGTTGGTGAGGTTACAGTTTACAATTTTGATTCAGACTTAGACCCCAACGAAGACTATTTTGTTACCATTACCCCATATTATGATGATGGTGATTTCTTATGCACAGAACAATCGTTTACAACTAACAATACCACAGTTGCTCCGGAATGTACTTTTCTATCCTCCCCCTCAAATAACAGCACTAATGTTGCTGCCGATTTATCGAGAATAGAATGGAATCCTTCAAACGGAGCAGATGAATATACTATTACCATAAGTAGCCCTAGCGGAGCTAATGATATAACTACTACAACTACAGAAACATTCTTGACCGTATCGAATAATTTTAATGCTGGGGAAGTAGTCACGGTAACTATTATTCCTGAGAACACCGTTGACCCTGCACTTGGGTGCACTCCAGAATCATTTACAATAACCAATACCGCTACACCACCGGGTACTGGATTTATCACTACTTGGGAAACTACTGCTGCCAATGAAACTATTACCATACCAACTAGACCGTTTGAAACATATGACTATACTGTAGACTGGGGCGATGGGGCCGTTGACACTAATGTTACTGGCGACATTACCCACACGTATACCACACCGCGAATACAAACAGTAAGTATCACGGGAACCTTTCCTCAAATACACTTTAATGGCACAGCGGTAGATCGCGACAAAATACTCACCATTGAGCAATGGGGAGCTATTGAATGGCAAGCATTAACACAGGCTTTTAAAGGTTGTAGTAGATTAGACATAACGAACCTCTCTATTGATATACCAGATTTAAGTAATGCCACGAACATTTCTGAAGCATTTGCCGATTGTACCATTTTTAATGGAGACATCACTTTATGGAATGTAAGTACCATCACTAACATGGCTCGTTTATTCCACACAGCCAGTAATTTCAACCAAGACATCGGGGATTGGGATGTAAGCAATGTATTGGCAATGGACAGGGTTTTTGAATCTGCTACTGCATTCAACCAAGATATCGGGGATTGGGATGTTAGTAGTGTAACCGGTATGGGTGTCATGTTCACCAATGCAACAAATTTCAATCAGGATATAGGAAGATGGGATGTAAGTGAGGTTAGGGATATGAATACCATGTTCGGTTTTGCCACCAGCTTTAACCAAGATATTGGAAGGTGGAACGTGAGTAATGTTGAGAATATGGATCAAATGTTCTATGGAGCAACTGCTTTCAATCAAGATATTAGCCTTAAATCTGGACTTGGCCTTCCATCTGGTGATGCATGGAATACAAGCAATGTAACCAGTATGGCAGTAATGTTTATAGATGCTACCGCTTTTAACCAAGATATTGGAAATTGGAACGTTGCTAACGTAACCAGTATGCACCAAATGTTTCGTAATGCGATAAATTTTGATCAAGATATTTCTAATTGGAATGTTAGCAATGTAGCCACTGCCAATAATATGTTCTCGGGCGTAACCCTTTCTACGGCAAACTACGATGCCCTTTTAATAGGTTGGAACAGTCAAAACCTACAACCGAATGTTCCTTTTGGTGGCGGGAACAGTCAATATTGCGAAGGTGCTACCGCCAGAGCCAATATGATCAGTTCGGATAATTGGAACATTATAGATGGAGGTCTCGCCGGCCCGACAGTAAATGATTTAGCAGACCAAAACCACGCAAATTCGTATACGCTACCTGCGATAACGGGAACACAATTAACCGGAACCGAAGCTTATTATACAGAAGTAAACGGGAGTGGAATTAGTTATAACGCAGGTGATGTGATCAATTTTACCGATTTTCCAAGTTATCCTGTAACCCTATATATTTATGACGGTTCTGGCTCTTGTTCAAGTGAAGAGTCTTTTCAATTGACCCTTACAAATGCAGGGACGGTTCCAAGTAGCTGTGCCGATTTGGTAAGTCCGTCAGCGGATGCGACCGATGTCGCCGTCGATATCGAAAGTATCTCTTGGGATGTAGTTGCCGACGCAACGGGGTATAGCGTTTCCATAAATGGAAGTACGAGCAATATGAACGATATCAGCGATCAAGATACCACTGGAACTTCATTCACATTGCCCGGTAATTTTGATAACGGCGAAACGGTCTCCGTCACCATTATTCCATTCAATACAAATGGTGATGCGGTAGGATGTACTGCTCCGCAGAACTTTACGATTGTTGCGGCAGCTCCGAGCGTCCCCGGTAGTTGTTCGGACCTGGTAAGTCCATTGGCCGATGCGACCGATGTAGCGGTAGATGTAGGAAGTATCTCTTGGACTACGGTTTCAGATGCAACAGGATATCGGGTTTCCATAAACGGAAGTACCAGCGATGTGAATGATATCACCGATCAGGATATCACAGGAACTTCGTTCTCGCTGCCCGCTAATTTTGATAGCGGGGAAACGGTCTCCGTGACCATTACCCCCTTCAATACAAATGGTGATACCGTTGGATGTACCGCTCCACATAACTTTACGATCGTAACGGATGAACTTGTTGTGCCAGCATGTACGGAATTGATAGCAGAATTAAATGGGGCTAACGATGTTGCAGTTACGACTTCTATAGCATGGAATGATGTCAATACGGCCGACGGCTATCTTTTATCCATAAGAACCGAGGCAGGGGTAATCATCCTTCCAGAAACGGATTTAGGAATGTTGACGACCTATACACTGTCCGAAGATTTGCCTTTTGCAACTACTATTTTTGTTTCTATTGCCCCTTATAATGCAACAGGGCTTAATAGTTCGTGTACAGAACAAACGTTTACAACAGAAGAAGAACCGGATGAGCCGGAAGATCCCGAAATCGAAGACGATACCAAGTATGGGTTCTCACCAGATGGCGATGGCATCAATGAATTCTGGGTAATCGATGGAATCGAAAACCATCCTGAAAACACGGTTACCATCTACAATAGATGGGGCGATGCAATTTTCCAAATTTCAGGATATGACAACAATGCAAATGCCTTTCGCGGGGAAGCCAATAAAAAGACTAAAATGGGCGCTGGCCGATTACCTTCTGGCACCTACTTCTTCGAAATTCAAATCGACGGGCAAACCATTCTCAAGAAAACAAAAGGATACGTAGTAATCAAGCGCTAAACCAATGAAGACAACCAAAAAAATTGGCACGTTAGCACTAGGTGTTCTGCTGTCATTTCTATCATACAATTCAATGTTCGGTCAGCAAACCGCTGTTTTTCCCGAGTATAATTATAATCCGTTTATCATTAATTCCGCATATGCGGGGTTGTTGCCGACCACCGAAGCAACGGCCAGTAATGCGGGGTTCAGTTCCTTCGAGGGGAGTCCGAGGAATTTCAGTTTGAGTTTTCACTCTCCTTTGAACAGGGGCAAAGTAGGCCTCGGGGCAGGTTTTATTCGTGATCAAATCGGGGTTACGACCTCGACAAACGCCTTTGCCGCCTATTCCTATAAAATCTTTTTTGATTTTAAAGACGATAGGCCCTATTGGCAAATCTACCAGCCGGGCACCTTATCTTTCGGAATAACCGCTGGTATACAACAATACCAAGACAACCTATTAGAACTGGGCATTACCGATGACCCAAGGTTCGGTCAAAACATTAATGCGACCATACCGACCGTTGGTGTGGGCTTTTTGTTCAACCATGCACGTTTCTATGCCGGCGTTTCCACACCGAACGTCTTGGGCGATCGTTTGGCCAGCGATGATAATCTAGAGCTTGAAAGTCCGATATATGGATATTTCGGATACCGCTTTTATAATAATCGCTTTGAAGATTTTATGTTAAAACCAAGTGTTTTGATTAAGCACGAAAACGGAGCACCCTTACAGATAGATACAAACGCGTCGGTAAGTTATAGAAATCGATTCGAACTAGGAGCCGGGTATCGTAGCAATTCATCGATAAATCTATTGGCAGGTGTCTACCTCATTAAAAACTTTAGATTGATATACCATTATAACATGGCCTTGAAAAAATCTCCATTGGAAAATATCCATGGCCTTATCTTAAGCTATCGCTTTGGTAAGGGGTATGCAGTA
>Ga0114952_1001593_pt1 | contig 19034 bp, 13 predicted proteins | sample SidtaG_2_FD_87303 | JGI IMG/M metagenome (GOLD analysis project Ga0114952, IMG submission 87303) | Marine algal microbial communities from Sidmouth, United Kingdom - Sidmouth_Asex2 metaG | ecosystem: Host-associated > Algae > Red algae > Unclassified | place: Sidmouth, United Kingdom | collected...
GTGCCGAGGTCGGCGAATCCGCCCTGCCCGCGCGTGCGAGCGACGGCTCGCCCGCCGACGCGAGCACCGCACCACGCCGCGGGCTCGCCGACACCGCCGCGCTCCACCGGGCCCATCACGATACCGAGCTGCACCGCGCGCTCGCCCCGCGCGAGGGCATCGCACGGGCGTTGTTCGGCGCGCTCGAGCGCGAGCGCGTCGAGGCGCTCGGAGCGAACCGCTGGGCCGGCGTGCGGGCGAACCTCGGGAAGCTGCGCGAGCTCGAGGCGACGGCGGGCACCGCGGTGTCCGGGGCCATGGCGAGCGACATTCCGGCGATCGGCATCACCGCGCAGGGTGCCGCGGTGGCCGGCATGCCGGCGGGAGAGGCACGGGCGGGTGGTCCGCCGAACGACGACCCGCTCGCCCGGGCCACGGCGGTGCTGGTGCGGCTCGTTCGCGAGGCGCTCGCCGAACCGACGGGCGGGACCGCGGATCGAGCGGCGGACGGGGCGGCGGACGGGGCGGCGAGGCGGGACCGAAACGCGATCGATCGCCGTCCGTCCGCTCGGGCCGCGATCGGCGATATCGAGACGCGCGTGTCGGGGGCGGTGAACGCGCTGCTACCCGCGCTCGCGGCGAGCATGGACGATCAGCGAGCGTTCGCCGACGGCGTACACGCGCTGATCCGCCGACTGGGGCTCGCGCACGCCCCCGGCTCGGCGGAGGGCGACGGCTCGGACGGGCAGGGCGAAGGCTCGGAGGAGGGGGGAGCCCCCACCGACGCCGATGCGGACGCCGACGCCGAAGCGCTGGCCGAGGAGGAGACGGCCTCGTTCGAGGGCGAGGGGGATTCGCGGGAGGCGGACGAGCCCGCGCCCACCACCGAGGGCGAGGGGGAGGAGGCTGCCGCACCGCTCGCACAAGCGCGCGACGAGCCACCGGTCGCGGGCGTGGATCCGCGCACGGCCTTCGCCCTCGCCGACACCGGCTATCGGGTCTGGACGCGGGCCTTCGACGAAGTCGTCGAAGCGCGCGCGCTCGCCGACCCGCGCGCGTTGGTCGAGCGACGCGCCGAGCTCGATCGCCACCTCGAGCGGCAGGGGCGGCTGATACGCCGCCTGGCCACGCGCCTGCAGCGTGTCCTGCTCGCCCGCCAGAGGCGCGAATGGCAGTTCGACCTCGAGGACGGCGAGCTCGACACACGCCGGCTGACGCGTCTGGTCACCGATCCGATCGCCCCGCTCGCGTTCAAGGGCGAGGCGGAGAGCGCCTTTCGCGACACCACGGTGACGCTGCTGATCGACAACTCGCGCTCGATGATCGGGCGCCCGATCATGATCGCGGCGGCCTGCGCCGACATCCTCGCGCGCACGTTCGAGCGCTGCGGTGTCGGCGTCGAAGTGCTCGGCTACACGACCGTCGAGCTGCACGGGGGTCGGGCGACAGCTTCCTGGGAGGCGGCCGGCCGAGCTCCTTCCCCCGGGCGTCTGAACGAGCTTCGACACATCGTCTACAAGTCGGCCGACATGCCCTACCGCAGCGCACGGCGCCAGCTCGCGCTGATGCTCGAGCGCGATCTCCTGAAGCAGAACGTCGACGGGGAGGCGCTGCAGTGGGCCGCCTCGCGTCTGCTGCGACGTCCCTCCGAGCGACGCATCCTGCTCGTCGTCTCCGACGGGGCACCGGTCGATACCGCGACCCTGACGGCCAACCCGCGCGACTACCTCGATCGGCACCTCGACGCCGTCATCGCCGACATCGAGCGTCGCGGGGTGATCGAGCTCGCCGCGATCGGCATCGGTCACGACGTGGGTCGCTTCTACTCGCACTCGATGAGCGTGTTCGACGCCCGGGGCCTGGCACCGGCGATGCTCTCGCGACTCGAGTCGCTGTTCAGGCGGGCCGCCTAGGTCGAGACGAGGGCCGCCGGGGCGACACCGGGCGGGAGGCTAGAATGCTCGGCTTATCCTCCAGGTATCGAGAGACTCCCCCATGCTCAAGCAAGGCGACCGCATCCCCGACGTGACCGTTCGACGAATGACCGCGGACGGACCGACCGAAGTGCCGATGAAGGACTACTGCGCCGGGCGCAAGGTCGTCGTCTTCGCGCTACCCGGGGCGTTCACCCCGACCTGCTCCGAGCAGCATCTGCCGGGCTACGTGCAGCAGGGGGACGCCATTCGGGCGAAGGGGATCGAGGCGATCGCGTGTCTCTCGACGGCCGACTTCTTCGTCATGGACGCCTGGGGCAAGAGTCTGGATGTCGGTGACAAGGTCGACATGCTCTCCGACGGCAACCACGAGTTCACCCGCGCGGCGGGCATGACGCTCGATCTGAGCTCGCGCGGTCTCGGCGAGCGTTCGCTCCGCTACGCGATGCTCGTCGACGACGGCGTCATCCGTCACATCGCGATCGACGACAACCCGGGCGAGGCGGTCGCCAGCGGTGCCGACGCGATGCTCGAAGCGCTGTAGCGCCCGTACGCGCCGGGCGACGCCGGCCACGGCGAGGGAGCCGCGTCGAATCGACACCGTCCGCGCGGCCGGGCTCCCCTAGCCCGTCGAGACCGGTCGCGTGGCAGCCTCCAGCACCGCCGGGTCCAGCCCGCCGCTCAGCAGCGCGTCGTCGTCGAGCCCGCGGGCGAGACTGTCGAGCGATTCGCCGAGAACACCGTCGAGGAGCTCGCGGCGCACCAGGGCGCGCTGTTCGGCCTGCAGCTCGCGGCGCACGGTATCGAGGTAGCGTCCGAGCGCGCTCTCGGTCAGGAGCGTGGTCACCGACAGCATCGCCGGGGCGAGCACGAGATCGGCCGGAGCGAGCCCGCCGGTCTTGACCGCGAGAGCAACCCCCGCCGCGTCGGTCGTGGCCCGCGCGGCGCGTAGCGTCGCGAGCAGCGCCGGTTGAGCGCGCAGACGCTCGTGCAGGCGCCGCGCGGCCTCCTCGATACGAGGCTCGAAGTCGCGCCGAACCGTCTCGCCGCGTGCCGTGAAGCGCTCCGCGATGTCTCCACGGCGGGCGCGGAACGCCTGCTGCGCCGCGCCCCACCAGGGCGCCTGTGCCGGGTCGTCGTCGCGCCGCTCGATCAACTCGCCCTGCAGGCGGGTCAGCACCCCCTCGAGCACCTCGGCGAGCACTTCCGCCTCCTGATCGGGCGCCGCAGAGGCGCCGCCGAGGCGGCGCCGGCCGATGCCGAGCAACGTGCGGGCCGGCCAGGTCACGACCTCGCGGGCGCGGGAGAGCGTGCGGGCGATGCCCGGCAGCTCGAGCAAGGTCAGGAGCTCGGCGAGGGCACGGTTGAAGGTGTCGTACTTGCGCGGGTCGTCGAGATAGCGGCGCACGTACTGCTGCTCGGCTTCCTCGAGGGCCGCCTCCACCAGAGCGTTCCAGGTCGCGGCGGCGGCGAGCTCATGCTCGAGCGGAGCGATCCAGTCGGCGCGGCGGGAGGCGATGAAGGCGCGCGCCGCCCCCCCTTGGACGGCACGATCGACGTTCGCGACGGCCACCTTGACGGCCGCCGCGAGCCGGCTACGAGTGCTCTGGGGAAAGTGGGGCGTCGCGCCGTGTCCACCCGGATCGCGTTCACGCACGAACGGTAGCGTCACCAGATCGGGTGGCGCGGTGCCGAAGCGTTCGGTGAAGCGCTCGGAGAAGGCGCGCACCACGGTCGCCTCGTCGGCCGCGTCGAGCTTGTTGAGGCAGAGCAGCAGCGGGCGGCCGAGCTCGACGAGCAGCGTCAGCATGTCCCAGACGCTCCGGTCGCCGTACTTGTCCTTGCTCACCACCAGACAGAGCACGTCGCCGATCGCCGTCCCCTGCAGCACCGCCCCGCGGTAACCACCGGCCTCGATCGAGTCGAAGTCCGGCGTGTCCCAGACGACCGCGCGCTCGAGGGTGGCGCGGGGGCCGGCCTCCACGCGCTCGAGGGCGAAGGCGTCGAGCGCGTCCGGCGAGAGCGTGTGGCGCGGCACGCGCCGAGAGGGTGCCAGAACCCCGCTCAGCGGCGCGAGGGCGCCCTCCTCGCAGCCCGTGGCCAGACCGGTGGCATGTACCGTGTAGCCGGCGAGCGGGCTGACGCCGGCCGCGTCGCCGTCGAGCAGGACGTTCGCGAGCGTGCTCTTGCCCGATTGGGTCGGACCGAGCAGCACGAGTTGCACGGGATGGTCCGGATGGCTCTCGACCAGCCGCGCCTTGTCGAGGAGCGCGTCGGCCAGCCTGAGCGTGTTGAACGCCTCGACGAGGTGTCGCGCCGCCCCCTCGCGCGCGACGACCGTGCGGTAGCGCTCGAGCAGCGGAGCGATCCAGACGCTCGCCGCCTCGAGCGAGATTTCACCGTCCGCCCTCCCGCCCGGCACCGGTCTCCGAGGAGCTCGCGGCGGCGCGTTCAACCGAACACCGCGAAGTCGGCGGCGAGCCCGACGAACACGGCGAGCCCGAAGCGATTGTTGTCGAGAAAGGCGGCGATGCAGTGGGCGGGATCTCGGTCGCGGGCGAGCCTGAGCTGGCGCACGACGAGCACCAGCGCGACGAGGAGCCCGGCGGCGTAGAGCGCCCCGCGTCCCTCGTGCCAGCCGATCAGGGCGAGCAGCGCGAGCACCGTCCCCTGAAGAGCGCCGACGACGGCGAGATCGGCGCGTCCGAACAGCACCGCCGTCGACTTCACGCCGATGCGCAGATCGTCCTCGCGATCGGCCATCGCGTAGAGCGTGTCGTAGGCGACGGCCCAGAGCAGCGTGGCGAGATACAGCGCCCAGGCCAACGGCGGCACGCTGTTCGTCTCGGCGGCGAAGGCCATCGGGATAGCGAACCCGAACGCCGCCCCGAGCACCAGCTGTGGAAAATGGGTGACCCGCTTGGTGAACGGGTAGACGAGCGCGAGCGCGAGCGCGACCATGGAGAGCAGGATCGTCAGACGATTCGTCATCAGCACCAGCGCGAAGGCGAGGGCCATCAGGAGCACCGTGGCGGCCAGCGCCTCGCGTGCGCTGAGAGCCCCACTCGCGAGCGGGCGCGTGCGGGTGCGGGCGACATGGCCATCGAGCTTGCGGTCGGCGAAGTCGTTGACGGCGCAACCGGCCGAGCGCGTCAGCACGGTGCCGATCACGAAGATCACCAGCACTTCCGTGCTCGGCACGCCGCCGGCGGCGAACCACAGCGCCCAGAGCGTCGGCCACAGGAGCAGGTAGATCCCGATCGGCCGATCGAGCCGAGTCAGGGCGACGAAGTGAGGGAGCTTCCGTCCGATCGGGTAACCGTACAAGGTGCCCGTGTCCGCAGGGTGTGTGAGAGCCCCGGTATAGTACCGCTGCCCGACCCCGGCTCGTCCCCTCGCGCGCGTCGGTCGCGTCCTCATCGCGGCTCTCGCGCGCGAGCGCTCGGCCGGCCCGGCGCCCCGCCGCCTCGCTACCCAACGAGACAGTCCCCATGCCGCCCAGCACCGCCCCCGCCGCCGAGTCCGCCCACGACTTCGATCTGATCGCCGTCGGTGGCGGCAGCGGCGGCATCGCCACGGCCAACCGTGCGGCCATGAACGGCGCCCGCGTGCTGCTCGTCGAGCGCGAAGAGCGCCTCGGCGGCACCTGCGTGAACCGCGGCTGCGTGCCCAAGAAGGTCATGTGGTACGGCGCGGGTGTCGCTCACTTGCTCGACGACGCCCGGGGCTACGGCTTCGATATCGAGCGCCGTGGCTTCGACTGGCACGCCCTGGTGCAGAAGCGCGAGGCCTACATCCGCAACATCAACAACGCCTACGACGGCTATCTCGGCGACAACGGCGTGAAGATCGCGTGCGGGGAAGCACGGCTCGACGGACCGAACACGGTGAGCGTCGACGGCGTGCGCCACACCGCCGAGCACATCGTGCTCGCCCCGGGTGGCGAGGCGATGGTGCCGGACATCCCCGGCGCCGAGCTCGGTGTGACCTCCGACGGCTTCTTCGAGTTCGAGTACCAGCCCGGACGCGTCTGCGTCGTCGGGGCGGGATACATCGCCGTCGAGCTCGCCGGCATGCTGTGCTCGCTCGGCACCGAGGTCACCCTCGCGATTCGTCACGGGAGCTTTCTGCGGAACTTCGACGAGATGCTCCAGGAGCGTCTGATGGAGCAGATGGAAAACGACGGCGTGACCATCGAGACGTATTTCACGACCTCCCGTCTGAAGCGCCACGACGACATGATCGACGTTCACGGTGAAGACGATCGGGTGCTCGCCGGCTTCGATGCGGTCATCTTCGCCATCGGGCGGCGTCCGGCGACACGGGAGCTCGGGCTCGAGAGCGTCGGGGTCGAGACCGACGACGACGGTTACATCCCGGTCGATCGATACCAGCGGACATGTGCGTCAGGGATCTTCGCGATCGGCGACGCGACCGGACAGGCCGAGCTCACCCCCGTCGCGATCGCCGCCGGAAGGCGCCTCGCCGACCGGATCTGGGGCGGGCGCAAGGGACGCCATCTCGACTACGACCTGATCCCGAGCGCGATCTTCAGCCATCCGCCGATCGGCACCGTCGGGCTCACCGAAGCGGAGGCGCGAGCGAAGTTCGGAGATGACGATGTCGAGGTCTACACGACGACGTTCACCCCGATGTACCACGCCTTCACCGAGCATCGCGCCAAGACCGCGATGAAGCTCGTCGTCACCGCCGACGACGAGCGCGTGGTCGGCTGCCATGTCTTCGGACTCGCCGCCGACGAGATGCTGCAGGGGTTCGCCGTGGCGATGCGCATGGGGGCGACCAAGCGCGACTTCGACGACACCGTCGCGGTGCATCCGACGAGCGCCGAGGAGCTCGTCACGATGCGTTGAGCGCCGCTCGAGCGACGCCTCCGGAGGTCGGGGAGGGTCAGACGATGCCCTGGCTCGCGAGGTACTCCTCGTAGTTGCCGCGGTAGTCCGTGTAGGTACGGCTCGCGCTCTCGCCGCCGCGGCCCCTGCCCTCGGTGCGGCCCCCGCCGTCAGTGCCGCCCTTGCCATTGTTCTTGCCGTTTTTCTTGCCGTCGCTCTTGCCGCCGCTCTTGCCGTCGCTCTTGCCGCCGCCCTTGTCCTGCGTACCGCCGGGGTCGCCGTTCGGCTCGCCGAGCTCGATGATTCGCGTAGCCAGAGAGCTGACGAACTCCCGATCGTGGCTGACGAAGACGACGGTGCCGGGATAGAGATCGACCGCGAGGTTCAGCGACTCGATCGACTCCATGTCGAGGTGGTTGGTCGGCTCGTCGAGGATGATGACGTTCGGTGACTGCAACATGAGCTTGCCGAACAGCAGCCGCCCCTTCTCCCCGCCCGAGCACACCCGCACGGGCTTGCCGATGTCTTCCTTGCCGAACAACAGCCGCCCGAGGATGCCGCGGATCTGCTGCTCGTCGTGGCTCTCGTTGCCCCACTGACTCATCCATTCGAGAATCGAGAGGTCGGACTCGAAGTCTTCCTCGTGATCCTGGGCGAAGTAGCCGATCTTGGCGTTCTCGGACCACTTGAGCTCGCCTTCGACCGGCTCGAGAGCGCCGGCGAGCACCTTGACGAAGGTGCTCTTGCCCGCGCCGTTCGGACCGATCACGGCGATCTTCTCCCCGGCCTCGATCATCAGGTCGACATCGTCGAGTACCTTCTCCTCGCCGTAGCCGGCGGCCACGTCCTCGAGCTCGGCGGCGTTCCTGAACAGCTTCTTGTCCGGCTCGAAACGGATGTAGGGGTTCTGCCGGCTCGAGGGCTTCATCTTCTCGAACTGCAGTTTGTCGATCTGCTTCTGACGGCTCGTCGCCTGGCGCGCCTTCGACTTGTTCGCCTTGAAGCGCTCGACGAAGCGTTGGAGCTCGGCCACCTGTGCCTTCTTCTTGGCGTTGTCGGCGTACATCCGCTCGCGCGCCTGGGTCGAGGCGAGCATGAAATCGTCGTAGTTGCCGGGAAAGAGACGGATCTCGCCGTAGTCGAGGTCCGCCATGTGAGTGCAGACGCTGTTGAGGAAGTGACGATCGTGGCTGATGATGATCATCGTGCTGTCGCGCTCGTTCAGCACGCCTTCGAGCCAGCGGATGGTGTCGATGTCGAGGTTGTTGGTCGGCTCGTCGAGCAGGAGGAGATCGGGGTCGGCGAACAGCGCCTGCACCAGGAGCACGCGGAGCTTGTCCCCGGGGGGGACCTCGCTCATCGGCCCCACGTGCCGTTCGAGGGGGATGCCGGCGCCGAGCAGAAGCTCTCCGGCGCGGGACTCGGCGGTGTAACCGTCGAGCTCGGCGAACTGCACCTCGAGCTCGGCCACGCGCATGCCGTCCTCCTCGCTCATCTCGGACATCGAGTAGATCCGGTCGCGCTCCTCCTTGATGGACCAGAGCTCTCGATGGCCCATGATGACGGTGTCGAGAACGCTCTGCTCCTCGTAGGCGAACTGGTCCTGGCGAAGCATGGCCATGCGTACGCCGGGGAGCAGCGCGACGGTGCCGGAGGAGGGCTCGAGCTCGCCGCCGAGGATCTTCATGAAGGTCGACTTGCCGCTGCCGTTGGCACCGATCAGGCCATAGCGGTTACCCTCGCCGAACTTGATCGAGACGTTCTCGAACAGCGGCTTCGCGCCGAACTGGATGGTGAGGTTGGCGGTAGAGATCACGTCGGTTCGAGCTCGAAGACAGGGATTGGACGGGCGCGGCCCGGCGAAACCCCTCATTCTATCGCGTTCGTTCGAGCTGGGAGGTTGAAACGCGAACCGTCGGCGCGGCCTCGCCGTCGAAGGCGCTCCGCGCCCGCCGTCGTACGCTTGACGGGCGTTCGACGGGCGTTCGACGGGCGTTCGACGGGCGTTCGACGGGCGCCCTTGCCGTCCGTACGGTCGATTCTGTGCGGTAGAGCGTACGGCTGTACCGCCTCCGGGCGGGCGCCACTGTGTCTGTCCCGCTCGCTCCGAGGCGCTCAGACTGTGCGCGAGAACGTCACCGTCCGATATCGGGCGCCGCGGAGCACGATGTCGCGTAGGGGATTCGTGCTCGGGCTGCTCGGTGTCGCCGCCTTCGGCCTCACGTTACCGCTCACCCGCGTGGCGGTGCTGGCCACCTCCGCGCTCGATGTGTTCGCGCTGCGACTGCTGCTCGCGGCGCTCGCCGCCGCCGCCGTGATCGTGCTCCTAGGCGTGCCCCCGCCGGCCCGCGAGCATCGCTTCCCGCTCGTCCTCGTCGCCGCCGGTGTCGTCGTCGGTTTCCCGCTGTTCACCTCGCTCGCGATGGACTCGGCCCCGGCCGCCCACGGCGGCGTGGTGCTCGGCATCCTGCCGCTCGCGACGGCGGTGGCGGGGGTGCTGCTCTACCGCGAGCGGCCATCCGTGGCGTTCTGGCTGACGGCCGCCGCGGGCAGTGCCCTCGCCCTCGCGTTCGCGCTCGGCGGGAAAGGCGCGGGGGGCGGGCTCGGTATCGGGGACTTGTGGCTCGCCCTCGCGGTGCCGAGCGCGGCGCTCGGCTACGCGGTCGGCGGTCGGCTGTCGAGCCGGATGCCCGCCTGGCAAGTGATCAGTTGGGCGCTGGTCGGGTCGCTGCCGGTCGCGCTGGCGCTGCCGGCGCTCCTCGGTACGCCGCTCACGGGGCTTCTCGTCGGACCGCAACGAGTCTCGCTCTCGGTCCTGAGCGCGATCCTCTATCTCGGACTCGTCAGCCAGTACGGGGGCTTTCTGCTCTGGTATCGAGCGCTCGCCCTCGACGGCGTCGCCCGCACCAGTCAGATCCAGCTGGTGCAGCCCTTCTTCACGCTCGCCGGCGCGGCGCTGTTGCTCGGCGAGCGCATCGACGGGCGCACGATCGCCTTCGCTCTCGCGATCCTCGCGACGGTGCTGCTGTCGCGGCGCACGAAGGTGCACCGCGAGCCCGAGGAGGCGTCGGGCGGGGACGAAGGCGCGGCGCCCCCGTCCCGCCCCTAGGTCGGTCGCCCCTAGGTCAGTCCCGGAGCGGACAAAGTCAGTCCCGGAGCAGGAAAGTGACTTTCAGCGTCACGCGGTACTCGGTGACGGCGCCGTTCGCGACCGCGACTTTCTGCTCCTTGACCCAAGCGCTCTGGATGTTGTTCAGCGTCTTGTCGGCGCGCTTGATGCCTTCGACGACGGCATCGTCGAAGCTGTTGGGAGAGGAGGCGATGATCTCGGTGACCTTGGCGACGGACATGCAGGGACTCCTGTCGAGGTTGGATGGGACGGCTACCATAGCGCGAACCGCCCGCGAACGTGGAGACGATGTCGGTGAACGCCCGAGTGCAGAACGAGAGCTTCGACTTCGACACGGTGCTCTCTCGCGAGGGTACCTCGAGCCTGAAGTGGGAACGCTACGGTGCTCGTGACGTGCTGCCGTTCTGGGTCGCCGACATGGACTTCGCCGTCGCCCCGCCGATCCGGCGCGCCCTCGAGGCGCGTCTCGCCCACCCGATCTACGGCTACACCGTCGCCCCGGAGAGCCTGACGGGGGCGGTGCTCGCGCACCTGTCGAACGAGTACGGCTGGGTGATCGAGCCCGACTGGCTGGTCTGGCTGCCCGGGGTGGTGCCGGGCCTTGCGGCGAGCTGCCGCGCCTTTCTCGGAACCGACGAGGAGGCACTGGTCAACCCGCCGATCTATCACCACTTCCTCGACTCGCACGACCCCTCGCGTCAGCGTCTGCTGGAGGTGCCGCTGCGGGTGCTCGAGGGGCGCAGCACCTACGATGTCGAGGCGATGCGAGCGGCCTGTACGCCGCGCACGCGGCTGTTGATGCTCTGCTCACCGCACAACCCCACCGGAACCGTCTTCACGGCCGACGAGCTCCGCGAGGTCATGGCGCTCGCCGTCGAGCGCGATCTCGTCGTCGTCTCCGACGAGATCCACGGCGATCTCGTGCTCGATCCGAACGCCCGACACCTGCCGACCGCCGTCGCCTGCCCCGAGGAGGCCGCTCGCACGATCACGCTGATGAGCGCGAGCAAGACCTGGAACATCGCCGGTCTGAATTGCTCGTTCGCCATCGTCCCGGACGAGAGCTTGCGCGGGCGCTTTCGGAGCGGCTGCCGCGGGCTCGTTCCACCGGTGCCGCCGTTCGCCTACGAGGCGACGCGGGCAGCCTACGCCGAAGGCGGGCCGTGGCGGGCGGCGCTGCTCGACTACCTCCGGGGCAATCTCCGGCTGATCGAGGAGCGGATCGAGCGGATTCCGGGACTGCGGCTCGATCCACTGCAGGCGACCTACCTCGCCTGGATCGACGCGACGGCGCTCGGGCTCGAAGACGCCCCGGGCTGGTTCGAGGAACACGGAGTCGGTTTCTCGGCCGGAGAGCAGTTCGGCAAGCCCGGCCACCTTCGCCTGAACTTCGCCTGTCCGCGTTCGCTCCTCGACGAGGGGCTGCTACGCGTGGCCGAGGCCGTCCGGAAATTGCAATCCGGCTCCGCAGCGACGGCCCCTGCCCGACACTGAGCTTCGCCCGGCGCGCGGTGCCGGCCGATCCGAGGTGGAGAAGAGTGCCATGGCCAGTGACGACAAGCCGTCCGAAGGCGATACCTACGAGTGCAAGAGCTGCGGGATGGCGATCCTCGTGACGACGGAATGCAATTGCGAGAACGGCGACGGCGCCTTTTTCTCGTGTTGCGGTAAACAGCTGGAGAAGCAGTCCCAAGCTTCCTGAGCATCGTCAGGGATGCCGTAGAGAGGGATACAGTGGAAGGAGACGCCGCGTAAAGGGCCACCGTGGAAAGGGCCACCGTGGCGGGCCGCGAGGGTCGCTGCGGCCGGACGGGTGGTCGAGCCGTGGCCCGGGCACTTCGCGCCCGGCGCCTCTCGGGTCTCCAGCGACGACATCTCGCCGTCGCTGGAGACCCGACGAAGTCACACGATGCCGGCGAGGCTCAGCACGACGATGATGACGACGACGACACCGATGATGTAGAGGATATTGCGTCCCATGGCGTGTGTTCTCCTTGCAGCGGTGGGTTGATGGGGAGAGTCGGGCTCAGCGCAGGCCGAACAGGCCCAGGATGGCCAGCACGACAACGACGATACCGATGATGACGAACACGTTGCGCGGCATGGCGTTCCACCTCCTTGGTTTGAGTCGGGCATCATAGGATCACAGGGCGTCGTGACGATGCATCGAACGGACAGATCGGCAATATCTTCCGTCGCGCGACCGGTGGTCCGTGATCTCCTTCACCGGAAAGGCAAGCGTGGCCTGAGCCCGGAGGCGCCCCGCAAGGTGCGCCGGGGTCATCCTCCGTTCAGGAGTCGGTGTTCGGCAGCGTGACCCGCCCGTCATCGATGGCCTTGATGAAGTTCACCGTCATCCGCGCCGTTGCCCCCCAGAGCGTCTCCCCGTCCCAGGGCTCGAAGACGATGATGGGGTGGCGCCGGGCGCTGTGGGGATCCATCTCCTTGCGGGCACGCAGCGTCATGTTCTCTCGCCGCCGCAGCCACGCCAGCGGGATCAGGAACGCTCGGGCGACCTCGCTCGTCTGCAGTCGGAGCGGGCTCGGCCAGCGGATTCGTCCCACCACGGGGGTCACGCGGTAGCGACTGATCGTGATGTAGGGGGGGAGCTCGCCGAGCAGCGTGACCCGGTCGGGGTCGAGTCCGATCTCCTCTCGAGCCTCGCGGAGCGCGGTCGTGCTCGCGTCGGCGTCCCCCGGCTCGCACGCCCCGCCCGGGAAGGCGACCTGACCGCTGTGCCGGTCGCGCTCGTTGCTCGCCCGGCGGATGAACAGAAGGTGCCACTCGCCGTTCGCGTGCACCAGCGGCACGAGCACCGCCGCCTCCCGCATCGGTCGTCCGCCAGCCGTCGAGCGATCATCGACGATGTCGTCGCCGAGCGGCACGTCCGAGTCGCGGTGGAGGCCCTCCTCGCCCGAGAGCTCGAGAACCGGCCCGGCCGGATAAGGTCGAGGCGCGTACGGGTGGGCCGCCTCCGGTCTCGCCGCGTCGGGACGGGGGGCGCCCGGCAGATCATCGTTCATCCAGAATCCTCGTTTGAGTCTCGTTCCTCGAGGCGTCGAAACGAGCAGTATAGGCCGGCACGTTTTGTGAGGCGCGTCGCACGAGCGAGGGCAGGGTCGGGGTGCCTTGGTACGGGATGTGATCGAGAAACGGCCGGTCGGTTCTCTCCGCGTTCCTCTCCATGGTTCGTTCGCGCCCGTCAGCTCTCGCTCTCGTCGCGCTCGTCTGCGGATGGGCAGCCTTGGCGTGCGCCCCGGCATCAGCCTCCCGCTTCAAACCGCGCAAGGCCCTGCCCGAAGGCTGGGACGCGACGGTCGAGTTCGGGGCGCAGGCGACGAGCGGGGCATCGCGCACCAGCAGCTTCTCCGGGGGAGCCAAGGCCACCTACCGCGACGATCGCTGGGAGCACAAGCTCGTGGTCAAGGTGCTGCACAGCTCCTCGAGCGTTCTGGTGGAGCGTCGCGACGAAGCGGGCGAGCCGGTGATCGACGCGCGCGGCAAGCCGCTGAAGGATCTCGTGCGCAACCGCACGAACGATCGTCGCTTCATCGAGCTCGGCCCGCGCTGGTATTTTCGGGCACAGCGGAACTATGTCTTCGCCATCGTCGGTCTGGAGACGAACGAGCCGGCCGGTATCGAGCGCTCGACACGTCAGGTCGCCGGTGTCGGTTACCGTCTCCTGACCGACAAGTCGAACTGGTTCACCGCCGGCGTCGGGTTCGGAAACAAGTCTCTGTCGCGGGTCTCGGGGGTGCGCGAGGAGGGCAATATCGCCTACGTCGGGCTCAGCTTCACCCGCCCGATCGGCGAGCGGGCGAAGTTCGAGACCACGCTCGATTCCGATTTCGGCAGCGAGAACCGTTCCACCGAGCTGACGCTCGGCTTCACGTGGAAGGTCGGTGATCCGATCTCGCTGAAAGTCGGCTACGAGGCACGGATGAACAGCGATCTCGGCAATCCGAGCGACCCCTTCGACGAGAGCGTCGACGCCCGTGCCTCGGTCACCCTCGAGATCGACGTGCTGTAGCGAGGCCCCCGGTAGATGGGGGCTCGGTGGGGGTTCAGGACGGATCGGTCGCCGTCGTCTCGGCTGCGTCGCGATCGGATGGCGGGGGCAGTGGTCCGAGTCGCTCGAGCGCGAACTGCTCGCCGCTGAACAGGTCCCCGATCAGCGTGCGGGTCCGCTCGAGCCAGGCTTCGCTCTCGGCGCAGGCCGCCCGCGGCGTCTCCGGCCGGCAGGCGATCGCGCCATCGGGGCCGCGTGTGAAGTGCATGCCGTAGACGGGGCGGATCGTCATGCCCTCGGGGTTCGCCGTCCAGTCGAACATCCCGCCCGACTCCGCTCCGAGCAGCTCCAGGATCAGTGAAGGCAGGCGGTAGAGCGGCGTGGGCGGGAGCTCGAGCGGTCCGTGCGTCCCATCGATGACGATCAGCGGCGTCGAGACCAGGCGCTCGAACTGCTCGCCGGTGAACGCTTCGCGGTCCCCCGGCAGCCCGAGCACCTCGTCGTGGACACCGTAGTTCGGCCCGAGGTAGGGCAGATGATCGCCGAACACGACGACGAGCGCCTCCGGATCCTCCGCTCGGAGTCGTTCGAGCTCGGCCATCAGATCCCGCGACTTGTACCAGAGGTGGTTGAGATAGCCGTGCAGCAACGGCGCCTCCTTCCCCGACGGGCCCGGCCCCGCCTCGATCCGATCGGGGTAGCTCTCCCCGTTCGGGTAGGGCAGATGGCCGTGATAGGTCAGCATGTAGTTGAACACCGGTCCCGCATCGAGCGGGCCGAGGCGCTCGAACAGCTGCTCGTAGTAGCTGTGATCGAGAAGGAAGTTGCCGACCGAATCGCTCGTGTCGAAGCTCGCCTTGCTGATGTATTCGTCGAACCCCGTCAGGCGGTAGGCGAGCGTGCGGTTCCAGAACCCCGGCACGTTCGGGTGGGAGGCGACGGTGCGGTAGCCGGCCGCCCGCAGCACTCCCGGCAGGCACGGCACCGGACGCCGCAGCCAGCCTTCGAAGAAGACGGCGTTCTCGGTCACCGGATAGCCGCAGAGCACCTCGAACTCGGCGTTCGCCGTGTAGCCGCCGAACACCGGCGAGAGCGCGACCGCGTTCCCGGTCTCGGCCCAGAGGGCGCGGAAGCTCTCCGGGAACGGATCGTCCGGTACCCACTCGGGGCCGAGTGTCACGGGATCGAAGAAGGACTCGAGAACGATGACATGAACGTTGCGCGGCGCGCCCGCGACGCCCTCTCCGCCGCGAACGAGGCCGGCGAGATCGACGGGTGTCGAGGGCAAACCCTCCAGGGCGGCGGCGACCGCGGACTCCGATGGAGGCCTGCCGACCTTGGCGAGGGTGCGCACCGTCTCCTGGACGATGTGCAGCGCGAGCCCCCGGTGGCGAAAGTTCTCCGGCTGGTTCCAGACCGAGTTCCCGAAACGATCGTCGAGCGCGTCGCGGATCGGGCGCGGGTTCAGCGCGACGAGCATGACGGCGACGGTGAGCAGCGCGAGCGTCACCCAGGTGCCGAAGCTGCGCCAGCGCACGAACCACAGCAGCACGAGCACCGGGGTGACGAGAATGGCGACGACCGCGACGCGCGTCCAGCCCTCCGAGAGGTGGTAGATGTTGATGACGTTGATGAAGTCGTCGGGGCTGGTCGGGGTGCCGAGCACGGCGAGCTTGGCACCGTTGGCGAGCTGGAAGCCGGTGACGACGAGGGTCGCGAACACGAGCGTCCGGCCGACGCGGCGGATCAGCGCGAGGGCGAGGAGCGCGACCGCGAGGTTGCCCGCGTAGTCACGCACCCAGAAGCGGTGCTCGAAGGCGGTACCGAAGGCGAACTCGACCGCCAGGCGCAGCGCCCAGGTCAGCGCGAGCATGGCGAGCGCGACGAGCGCGATCTCGCGCGCGACGCTCGCGAGCGTACGGACCGACGGAGCGGGCCGGGCGGCCGAGGGAGAGCCCGTTTCGGGCACGCCCTCACGGGAGGACCGCACCGGGTCGGCCGGACGCTTCGTCCCGCGCTCGCTCAACGCCGCTTCGACGCGTCGAGCGCCTCCGGCAGGCGGGCGAGCAGCGAGTGCCCCGGATCGACACCGACGAACGATCTCGGCAGGCGCGAGAAGGCGCTGATGAGTGAAAGCAGGACGGCGGCGATGTAGGGCACGCTCTGCACGACGAGGAGCGTCATCCAGAGTCGGGTGTCGGTGAGGTAGGCGTCATCGCGGAGCCCGATGGCGAAGGCGGCGAGCAGCAGCGCGACGGCGAACAGGAGCTCCTCGCGGGCGTCGAGAAGCGCCTTCGTGAGGGAGTGGCTCGAGGCCGCCTTGGGTGTGCGGAAGAAGCCGAGCGAAGTCGATCTCAGCCCCTCGAGCATCGCCCGCGCGATGGTGTGGGAGACGGCGAGCCCCGCGACACCCGCGGCCACGCTCTGCGCGAACGTGGCCTTCATGCGCCAGCGATAGAGCACCAGCATCTTCGTGAGCTTGAAGAAGAAGAAGGCGATCGGCAGCAGACTCAGAATGATCTCAGGCGGCGTGAACACGTGCGGGAACAGGATCATCATCACCGAGAAGAAGAGGGCGATGATGTTGAACATCAGGCTCAGCCCGTCGGCCATCCACGGCAGCCAGCCGGCCAGGAAGTGATAGCGTTGCCCGCCCGTGAGCTTCGAGCGCGACAGCGAGAGAAAATGGCGCAGGTGGTGACGCAGGATCAGCACCGAGCCGTAGGCCCAGCGAAAGCGCTGCTTTTTGTAGTCGAGAAAGTTGTCGGGCATGAGGCCGCGCCCGTGGGAGCACGGCACGTAGCGCGCACGGTGCCCCTCGGCGAGGATTCGGAGCCCGAGCTCGGCGTCCTCGGTGATGCACCACTCCGACCAGCCCTCCACCGCCTCGAGCGTCCGGCGCCGCACGATCGTCATCGTGCCGTGCTGGATGATCGCGTTCCTCGCGTCGCGGTTGACCATGCCGATGCCGAAGAAGCCCGCGTACTCGCAGTAGATCATCGACTTGAACAGGCTCTCGTCGCCGTCGCGGTAGTCCTGCGGAGCCTGGACGATCGAGATCTCGGGGTCGTCGAACGGCGGCGTGCAGGCGCTGAGCCAATCCGGAGCGACGACGTAATCGCTGTCGATGACGGCGACGAGCTCGGCGTCCGGTGCGGTGTGTTCGAGGGCGAAGTTCAACGCACCGGCCTTGTACCCCTCGAGCGGGTCGACGTGATAGAAGCGGAAGCGCTCGTCCTGACGCGCGCACCACTCCTCGACCGGGCGCCAGAGCGCGGGATCCTTGGTGTTGTTGTCGACCACGATGACCTCGTAGTCCTCGTGCTCGAGACGGCGTAGTGCCGCGAGCGTCTCGATGACCATGTCCGGTGGCTCGGCATGGATGGGGACATGGATCGAGACCTTGTGCGGCGTGTACGGCGCGCCGGGCTTCTTGGTGAACGGGGCGGGGCGACGCGCCCAGATCGACTCGGCCCACTCGTGTGCCTCGGCCAGCAGTACCAGGGCGATACAGAAGGCCGCGGCGAGTATCCCCACGCCGACCACGACCTGCTCCCAGGTGAGGTACTTTCTCGAGTAGTCGTAGACGAGCCAGACCACGGCGGTCGAGATCGCGTAGGAGACGAGCACGAGAAAGCCCCGCCCGCCGTGCACGAGCCCGCCGCTGTCGCGCAGAAGCAGTGTGAGCAGGAGGATCGTGAAGGCGAGCGAGAAGCCGGCGAGCGCAGGCCACTCGGGCACCGGGGTGACCGGCGCGCTGAACGGGAATTTCGGCTCGCGATCGGCGTCGTAGATTCCCCAATAGCGCCCGACCGCCCCCTCGTCGGTCTTCCAGATTTGATCGAAAGCCTCGAGCACGAAGTAGTCCGCCTCGTGCTCGTCGACCCGGTGCAGGAAGCTGCGGAGGAACTTCGCCTGGTTTCCCAGCGAAGGCTCGGCGCCGCCACGCTGGCGTCCCTCGCTCGGCCAGCCGACCTCGCCGATCAGCACGCGCTTGTGGGGGAACATCCGCCGGAGCTCGTCGTAGCGCTCGAACACGTAGTCGGTGGCGCGATGGGCGGGTACCCCTTCCCAGTAGGGCAGGATGTGCGCGGTGACGAAATCGACGTGCTCGGCCAGCTCCGGGTAGCGGTGCCAGATGTTCCACGTCTCGGCGACGGTGACGGGGATCGGCGCGACGATGCGGCGGATCTCCTCGAGGTAGGGAATCATCTCCCGCGGCGTGAGCTCCTCCCGAAGGAGCGCCTCGTTGCCGACCACCACGCCCTTGACCGCGCGACCGAACTCGGAGCGGATCTCCCCGAGGGTCTCGATCTCGAGGCGATTGCGTTCGAGGTCCCCCGAGATCCAGACGCCGACGACGACGTTCAGGCCGAGCGGGCGGGCCAGGCGCGGCACGGCGGCGAGGGTGCCCTCGACCGAATAGGTGCGTACCGCCCGCATCTTCCCCGACAGAAGCTTGAGATCCCGCTCGATCTCGCGCTCGCTGGGGTACTCCACCTTGACCGGGTTCTGATCGGCGCGAAACGGCGAGAACGCCACGCCCTGGATCGTCTCCGGCCAGGGGGGAACATGATCGGGACGATTGAACAGCGCCCACAGCGCGAGCAGCAGCGTGCCCACGAGCGTCAGCAGTATCCAGGAGGCGCGATCGATCGTGAACAAGAGGTGGGGGTCTCGTGCGGAGCGGGGCGACGGGCCCGGGGCGATCCTCACGGGACGGAGAGTCGCGACGTGCGAGACCCCCGTCGATCGATCGTCCCTTTTCGGCAGATCACCACGATGCAACAAAGCACCGTTTGGATCAATGAATAATCGGCAGGGAACCTCTCCCGAGCGCGAATTTTCACATCCCGTTCACATGCGTGTGACAACGGCGGCGAAACGCGAAACCGGGGCGGAACGGATGGTGCCTCGCCGAGCGGGGTGGGTTCTCGAACGGCCTCGATCGGTAGCGGCGCGGGCGGATCGGGCGCCGAGCTCGCCCTCGGGGAACGTGACGAGCTTGACAGAACGCGAGCCGCCGCACGGCCGATGAGCACGCCGACTCGTCGCCTTCGCGCGGTACACTTCGCCTCCCCCAGGGAGGCCCTCTGCATGCTCGTCTCGAACCTCGAGTTCCTGCCCGA
>Ga0114952_1001596_pt1 | contig 19002 bp, 19 predicted proteins | sample SidtaG_2_FD_87303 | JGI IMG/M metagenome (GOLD analysis project Ga0114952, IMG submission 87303) | Marine algal microbial communities from Sidmouth, United Kingdom - Sidmouth_Asex2 metaG | ecosystem: Host-associated > Algae > Red algae > Unclassified | place: Sidmouth, United Kingdom | collected...
CGTCCAACTCATTCGCACGAGCCTCACGCTCGGCCAGCGACACCTCCAACTCACCAACACGAGCACCACGCTGACTGAGCTCGACGTCGCTGCTACTCAACAAGCCCTCGACCTCACCAACACGTGCGTCACGAGCAGCAAGCAAGGCGTTCAACTCATTCGCACGAGCCTCACGCTCGGCCAGCGACGCCTCCAACTCACCAACCCACTCATCGCGCTCACCCAGCAGGCCCTCGAGCTCATCAACGCGAGCACCACGCTCACCAAGTTCGACGTCGCGGCTACTCAACAGGCCCTCGACCTCACCAACACGAACGTCACGCTCGTGCAGAAGACCTTCGACCTCACCAACACGTGCGTCACGAGCAGCAAGCAAGGCGTCCAACTCATTCGCACGAGCCTCACGCTCGGCCAGCGACACCTCCAACTCACCAACCCACTCATCACGCTCACTCAACACCCGCTCCAACTCACCAACACGACCACCACGCTCACCCAACAAGCCCTCGAGCTCACCAACACGATCATCGCGATCGTTCAACACACCTTCGAGCTCACCGATCCGAGCGTCACGCTCGGCCAGTCCACGCTTCGCGCTGACCAAGTCCGATGAGGTTTCCGTGACCTCACTTTCGAGCTCAACCACTCGCAGTGCGCTCTGCTCCAGCAAGTCCTGCAACTCCGCCAAGCGAAAAGTTCGCTCGTCGAGCGCCTCTTGAACACCGGAGACCGCCGAATCACGTTCGCCGAGCAGTCCTTGCAGCTCGAACTCTTTCTCCGCCCGCTCTCCGAGGAGTCGCTCCAGCTCGGTGATCCGATCGGCACGCTCGCTCGCTAGGGCTCGAGCTTCGACCAGTTCATTCGACGACGCTGTAGTGGCGCTGCCCAACTCTGCAATTCTCACCGAGGCCTTGGACTGCGCCTCGCCAGCGTCCACCAACGCGGCGTCACGGTCCGCCAACTCAGCTTCGAGCTCAGCAATGCGAGCGTCGCGTGTCGACACCCGTCGCTCGAGGTCTGACCGGGCAGCGAGCGCTGCCCGCAATGCCGTTCGTTGTTTGCTCAATTGGCCCAGTGCCTCGGTCCGCTGCGTCTGGAGAGCATCCGCATCTGCCTCGGCGGTCGTGGCCCGCACTTCAAGTTGAGCGGCGAAGGAACTCGTTGCATCGCGATCGGACCGCAGGCTGGCACTCCTGATCTCGAGATCACGCAACGAGCCCTGCAGCGCCGACAGTTCGGCACCCATCGTCTCTTCGTTCTGGTTGCGCTCATCGACCTCGAGACGTAGCTCCGCCAGGTCCCGCTCGCGATCTTGCCTGTCAGCGGTGAGCCGGTTGAACCGAGATTCGTTCTCGGCGTTGCTACGCTGCCAGCCCCGCCGCCAAACCAACCAACCAATGGCCAGGCCAAGCAGCGTGCCGAGTAGCGGCCACAGCCACCACTCGAGGAAAAGCCAGAACATGTCGGGGAACCAATTCATCCGTTCGTCTCCTTGATGTCGATCTCAACCCGGCGGTTTCCTTGTTGCCCGGCGATCGTGTCGTTCGTTCCAATGGGTTGGCTCTCGCCCCGGCCCGAGGATTCGAGCCGTTGCCGGTCGATGCCGCGTGCGGCCAAACCTTCGAGCACCGCAGCAGCTCGGGCTTCGCTCAACGCTTGGTTGACGGCATCATCGCCTCGGCTATCGGTGTGGCCGATGATCTCGATAGCGACCGCCGGGTTCGCCTCGAGCACACCAGCGACCTCGTCGATGATCGACTCGGCTTCGACGGTCAGCGTCGAGGTGTTGGTCTCGAATTGGATGCCGCTCAGCGCCAGTGCCTCCAACGCTGCACGAGCATCGGCGGCTGCATCAGGATCACCCGGGTCCTCGATGGCTGGCGCAACTTCGATGGTCACATCTGCATCTCCGTCGCTCAGTGCATCTCGAGCGGCTTCAAGATCGTCCTGGGATGCAGCAAACGCCGAGATCGACAAGACCCCATCCGTGACCGTTGCTGATCCGCTGACGAGTGATGTGGTGATCAGGGGAGCCAAGGCTGCCAGGTCGTCGGTAACGCCGTCCTCGACCGTGAGGCCAGAACCCAACGCAGGCTCGGCGACACCGAGCGACGTGATGTCTTCGTCGAGGGCCTGCGGGGCTGTGCCGGTTTGCGTGACCCCCTGAGCGTTCCACTCGACAACGAAGGAAGCCGCAGCATCGGCGACCGTCCAGTCCACCACCTGGAGGTCAACGGCCGAAACGCTCGGTTCGGCTTCGAGAATGCTCGTGAGCCGGGCTCTGGTCTCTTCATCTTCGACGACCCCGGTGATCGTGATCTCGTCGGCAGCGACCTTCAACGTCCCGGACTTGATCTCTTTGTCCACAAGCGGCGCAATGACAGACTCGAGCGTCGTTGCAGCCGCTGGGCTCAGCGTGAGGGATGTGTCGTTGCCCCAGTCCTGTGTGTCGAAAGCTCCAGCCAGTCGTTCGGCCTGTCCAGCCGGCACCGACCCAGTGCCGGTGCGACCGGCTTGACCCCAGGCGAGTCCAAAGAACGCTGGCGATGTGGCTGCGGCCTCACCCGCCGCAGCATCGTCACCTTCATCGTTGTCGAGATCGCCGACGACAGCGTCGGAGTCTGCGAAACGGATCTCGACATCGCGGGTGCCGCTGATGTCGGCCAGGTCGGCGGCGACTCGCTCGGTATCGGCCTGGCTTGTTCCAGCCGGGACGGTGAGGTATCCATCGCGTCCGTTCCACTCGATGACGAACCCCGGTGCACCTGCGTAGGACGCCACGCTGAGCGACTCTTCATCCAGCTCGTCTTCAATGTGCGGAAGCGCCCAAAAAGCTCCACCGATCGAGAGCAGCAGTGATCCAACCAACCCGTAGGAAACTGCTCGTTTGTCCGCTCTTGCTAGAAAACCCATGCCGCCCTTTTCTCGGCCAGAGGACAGGAACGTTCTCGCCTCATGTGGGAACACCGCACCGTCCCCTCACGTTCTACGCCGCACTGCGCCAGTGATCTTGCCCCACATCCAGAAGAAGCGCACGCAACCCGCCTTCCCGCCAGGCTGGCGACAACAGAGGGCCCCGGTCCGCCGGGGCCCCTCGTGTTCATCGTGAGGTTCGAGTTGCGCCTGATAACGGCTACTGGATCTCTGGATGATGCTGAGTATGGAGACCAGCAGCCTGGGCAACCCACTCGTCCCGTTCGATCCGTCCCGGGAAGAAGTCGAGCCGGTCATTGAGCGCCGTCACGCCATCGGCATCGAGCATCGACACCTGCAAGAAGGTCTTCAGCCCATTCTCCTGAAGCAGCCCCTCCATCTTGGGGCCGACGCCGCTGATCATCTGGAGCTCATCGGTGTAGTCGAGCCGACGCCCCCTCGAAGCTCGAGCCATCTGGGCCTCGAATGCATCGGCGTACTCGCCTTCGATGGTGACGAGGTCGTAGATCTCCTCGCCGTGTACCTCGAAGTGGAGCTGGGCTGCCTGGGGTACCCAGTTCTCCTGGCGAACTCGGCCCGGTTGCAGATTCGCCCGTGATTCGAAGTCATCAATCGCGGCATGATCAAGCGTTGCCAATTGGTACAGAGTGGTCAGGCCGTTCTCGTTGAGTGCGGCGCTCATCCCCGGACCGATGCCCTTGACTACCTGAAGGTCGTCAGGAGCAGCGTCGGGTCGCTCGGCCTTCGATCGGCTCACACTGGCAGAGAAGAAGTCCGCATCTCCCGACTCAGCCAACGCAGTACGCAAGCCGGTGCGCTCGATGACAACACGGTCTCGCAGATCTTCACCGTGATGAACGAGGTGAAGATCAGCGGCTTGCGGCACCCACTCGTCTCGAACGATGCGCCCGGGGAACGAATCGATGCGACTCTCCAATGCCCCGACACCATCGTTGTCGAGAAGCGCTAGCTGATAGAAGGTCTGCAACCCTTGGCTCTGCAGCATCTCCTCCATGACCGGGCCGACGCCATTGATCTCTTGGAGGTCGTCGGTGTAGTCGACGCTTCGGCCGGAGGCGAGCGACTGCAGTTGCTGCTCGAACGCATCCACTGGCTCGGCAACAGCTTGGACTGGTGTGGCGATTGGCTGAACAACGCGATCAATCGCCTCGAGTTCAGCTGCCCGCCGTTGCTCGGCTTCGAACTGCGCCTCTAGCTCAGCGATCGATGCCGATCGATCGGACAGCAGCCGTTCGAGCTCAGTGATCCTCTCGCCGCGTTCAGCGATCAGTTGCTCGAGATCCGAGACACGATCGTCCCGTTCGAACACTGCTGTCTGCAGAACAACGACGTCGGCAGCGACATCAGCAGCAGACCGTTCCGCCATTTCGAGGCGTCGCTGACGATCGGCCAGCAAGCCCTCGAGCTCACCAACCCGAACATCACGCTCAGCAACACGCATCGAGAACTCCGTCAACTGACCATCACGCTCAGCAACCGAACCCTCAAGCTCACCAACCCGAACATCACGCTCACCCAGCAAACCCTCCAGCTCACCAACCCGAACATCACGCTCAGCCACCGAACCTTCAAGCTCAGCAACACGCATCGAGAACTCGTTCAGCTGACCATCACGCTCAACCAACCGAACATCACGCTCACCCAGCAAACCCTCGAGCTCACCCAACCGAACATCACGCTCAGCAACCGAACCTTCCAGCTCACCCAACCGAACATCACGCTCGCCAACAAAGCCTCGCAATACGACCGCTTCCGACCTCGACTCAGCCACCGAACCTTCCAGCTCAGCAACACGCATCGAGAACTCGTTCAGCTGACCATCACGCTCAACCAACCGAACATCACGCTCACCCAGCAAGCCCTCGAGCTCGATCACACGCTGCTTTGCACCGTCCACGTCTGCTTCCAGAACGGTCGAACGTTGGCGTAGCCCAACGAGTTCTTGCGTTGTGCCATCCAAGTTCAGCAGCGATGACTCATGCTCACCCCGCAGAGTGATGACCTCGGACTCCTTGGCGGCGAGCTCCTTTTCAAGATCGGTGCGCAGGTCGATCACTGATTGCAACTCGGCTTCGTGCTGCGTCAGCTTTTCCAAAGCATCGTCTCGCTCGGCCTGCAGCGAGTCGACCTCGTCACGCGAGGCCTGCAAGTCACGATCGAGATCAACGTTGATCTCAGAGCTGGCTCGCAGCTGCTCGAGTTCTGTTTCGAGCGAGCTGGAATGTTCGGACCGAACGGCAAAATCTGACTGCAACGTCGCGAACTCGACTTGGAGCGATTCGTTCTCTGTCCGGCGACGGTCCGAATCGAGACGAAGCTGTCCGAGTTCGTTTTCGAGACCGTGGCGTTCGGATTGCAGCGCCTGCATCTGTCCGGTCGACGCCGCTTCGCTGCGTCGCCACCCTCGGCGCCAGACGAGCCAGCCAATAGCGAGACCGAGGAGGGCCCCAAGCAGCGGCCAGAGCCACCATTCGAGGAAGAGCCAAAACATGTCCGGGAACCAATTCATTCGTTGTTCTCCTTGATCTCGATCTCGACTCGCCTGTTGTTCTGCAGGCCCTCGAGAGTCTCGTTGCTGTCGACTGGCTCACTTGCTCCTCGGCCTGACGCACTGAGCCGCCTTGCGTCAATACCGCGAGCGACCAAACCGTCGAGGACGGCCTTCGCTCTCGATTCGCTGAGTGCTTGATTCGCCTCAGCGTCACCCCGACTGTCGGTGTGCCCGACGATCTCGATCTCGATGTCGGGGAACGAACTCAGGACCGCTGCAATCTCGTCGATCACGGCCTCGGTCTCTGCTGTCGGGACGTTCGTGTTCGTCTCGAATTCGAGGCCCTCGAGAACGACCTCGTCCATTCTCCTGTGGCATCTGCAGCCGAAGGTTCGACTTCGACGATCACATCTGCATCACCGAGCGCAGCAAGTGCCGCATCTCGTTCAGCATCAGATGGTGCCGTTGCCGTGATGTTGAGTCGGCCGTCGATCACCTCGGCTCGACCGCTGGTCAAGCTGTTGCCCATCAGCGGTGCCAATGCATCGAGTGTGGCGGGCACCGTCTCGTCAACGACGAGGTCATCATCGATGATGGGCGCATCGATACCCATCGAGGCAACTGTTGCCTCGAGCTCGTTCGGGGCGGTGCCCGACTGCTGAGCCGACGCAGCATCCCACGTCACAGCGAAGGTGGCCGGTGTCGTGGGAGCGTCAGCGACCGTGAGGTCGACACTGGTGACTGAGGGCTGCGACACGAGGAGCGCTTCGAGGCGGTCCTGAGTGGCGGCATCGCCAACGACTCCAGAAACGGTGATTTCATCATCAGCCACGGAGAGGCGGCCCGGCTCGATGTCGGTTCCGACCAAGGGTGCCACGACCCCGGTGAGCACGTCTGCTGCCTCGGGGGCAAGTGTGACGTCGTCCTCGGCAGTCCAATCCTCGGTGACGAAAGCCGAGTTCAAACGATCGCCGAGAGCAGATGGCACAGAACCCGTCGCAGTTCGCCCTTCTGAGCTCCAATCGAGTTCGAAGGCAGCAGGCATCGTGGCCGACGCAACGACGGCAGGCTGTTCGACTCGGTCAGGCTCGGCGCCAACTGGAGCCGACGCAAAGACGATCTCGACGTCACGAGTCCCTCGGATGACGGCAAGGTCAGCGGCAACTGCCTCCGCCTCACCCTGCGGCGTCTCGGCGGGGACCGTCAGGTATCCGTCACGACCATTCCATTCGACGACGTAGCCGTCGGCTTCGGTGTACGAAGCAATTGCCGCCGACTCCTCATCGAGTTCTTCCTCGATGTGCGGCAGCGCCCAGAAGGCACCGCCAACAGTCAAGGCCACCGTTCCGGCGACTCCATACGTCAGAGCCTGCCTGTCGGCTTTCGCCAGCTGATCCATGATCGTCCCTTCATTTCGAAGGCCGGGCCAAACACAGGTATTCGCTCTTTGCCGCCCGGCGTGCGAACGTCGCACCGAGCCGAGCATTTCAGCCTCGACTCTGCTGACACTGACGGGTCCGCTCGGCGGAAGTCGCGAATACCTAGGTCGAACGACCTAGGAGTCAGCCGATCACTTGTTCGAGTTCGAGCTGAATTGCCCGATCCCACTCGACCGCGTACTCGAGCGGGAGCTTGCCAGCGATCTGGCTGAGATGACCAGTGACAACCATTCCAACCGCTTCAGCCCGAGAGAGTCCACGTCGCATCAGGTACTCCAGGTGGAGGTCCTCGACATGCCGTTCGGTGGTGAACGCAACGATCTGCTTTGCACCATCGCCGCTCTTCTCGCAGCTCTGGTGAAACTCGGGCCCGCCATCGATGCACAGTGCTTCTGAGGTCGTCGTCGCACAAGACGAGGTGGCCTCCATCTGCAGTACATGCCGACTCCGAACCGACCCGTCACTGCGTCCGAGGAGCTTGGACAGCGTGTTCGACGAGGTCTCCTCGCCTTCGTGAGCAATGAGCACCTCGGCATCGTGACGTTGACCTGACCCGGCGCTGAGCATCGAGATCACCGAGGCCGCCGCAGCTTTGCCTCGGAGTCGAGTCACCAGCCGCGTCGTGGTCTCTGACGAACCGAGAGCAGCGTCGAGCCACTCGACCTTTCCGTCGTCCCCGACCGTTGCGTGCTTCAGGACAGTGTGGCGGACGTTGGTCGACCAGTTCTGAATCGTGGCGTGGCGCACGGTCGCCCCGGCTCCGACGACGATCTCCACAGTCGACCTTCGATCGGTGTGCCGAGTGTAGATCGGTGCGGCACAGCCCTCGATGTAGGCGACGCTCGACTCTGGCTCAGCCACGATGAGCGTCCGACTCGTCGCAGCCATTCGCTCAGCCTCACGACCAAAGAACGTTTGCAGCGGATCAGGTACGGCGACACCGGCCGCAACATGAATGAAGGTTCCGTCCAATGGGTCGGCGCTGTCGAGCGGAACCAAAGAGCCAAGGTGCGGGTGAACGAGCTCGGGATACTCGAGCAACGCTGTTCTGAGATCGAGAACCGTCACCCCATTGGCGCTAGGCACCAGGTATTTCCCCGCCACTCCCGGTCACACCAGTACCGGGAGATTCGGGGCGGACGACCTTGCTCTTACCGGACCGGCCGCCTCTCGTGGCGTTGAATGACATGGCCGCTCGCCGCTCTTTCTTGGCCCTGCGGTCTGAGAACGCGTTCTTGATGGAGGCGATCCAGCTCATGCCAGACCATACGCCGGATGTGAGATCCAGGTTTCCATTCAGTCGAGCCGGCGAAGGTTCTGCTTGAAGAACTGGGCTCGTTCGACATAGGCGGCAACTCCGTATTCGATCATGCCTGGCGGAACTGAGTCGGGCCGGATCTTGGCGGGGATGCCGAGCGCCATCGCGCCGCTCGGCACTTCGGTGTCGTTGTTGACGACGGCGTTCGCTCCAACCAAGGCACCCGAACGGACAACGACGCGGTGCAGCACGATCGCACCGTTACCAACGAACGATCCGTTCTCGAGCGTGCAGCCCTCGAGGTGCACGATGTGTCCGACCAGGCAGTCGTCACCAACCGTGGTCGGATCGGCTGGCGTGGTGTGGAGTACCGACCCGTCCTGGATCGACGTGCGTTCTCCAATGGAGATGTAGCCGCCGTCACCTCGCAGCACCGCACATGGCCAGATCGAAGACCCGGCGCCGATGCGCACGTCACCGATGATCACTGCGTCGGGATGGACGAATGCGGTTTCGTGAATGTTCGGTTCGAGGTCGCCGAGTGCGTAGATGGGCATCCGTGAAAGGTACCGGCCTCAGCCGATTGGTACATCCTCAGCCGATGCCGACGTCACGCAAGTCGAGCACCAGCGCACTGAGCGACAAGCTGACGAGGATGAAGATCGTGGCGTAGGCGAGTGGCTCCAAGCGACGAACATCAACCCGTACCGAGCGGTCACGCTTGAGCTTCTGGCTGACCCACTCCGATGCAGCAACCAAAGCATGTGCGCCATCGAGGGGCGGCAGCGGCAACAGGTTCACTGCGCCGATGGCGCAAGAGAGAATGCCGAACCACTGCAGGGACATGATCCAACCACCGGCCACGGCCGAGCCAGTCACCTCGGCTTGAGAGACTGGTGACATGAAGCGAACGGGCGCCTCGGTTGCCCCCGAGGTGTCGAACACTGATCCGATGTAGGTGCCGATCGATGTCCCCCAGGTCCACAGAGCCTCGCCGGTGCCGGAGATCACGAACCAGAGGTGATCGAAGCCGGTCACCACCGAATCACCGATGCTCTGTCCGCCGAGTCGAGCGGCGATCCCGAAGGCCACAACCGCCATTGCGAGGTTGACGAACGGTCCGGCGAGAATCGTTGCGAGCCGGCCACCGTGCGTGGCGCCGCGGTAGGTGTCCTGCTCGGCGAAACCCTCCGGCAACTCTGACGTGGGCGTCATGCCGTGCAGCTTGACGTAGCCACCGAGGAAGACCGCCTTGATGCCGTAGCGGCAGCCGTTGCGTTCGAAAGCAACGATCTCGGGGCCGAAGCCCCAGAAGAACTCAGTCGGCACCATGCCAGCCCGCCGAGCCACCAGAAGATGACCAGCTTCGTGACACAGCACGATGATGCCGATGAACAGCAACAGCCAGAGTCCACTCGGCGCAAACGCCCAGAGCACGGCCAATGACAGCACGGCAACCACGCCCCACTTGGCGTCGACGTCGACGGTCACCTGCTGTGTTGCCGGAGGCTCGATTGTCTCGAGCTCGGTTGTCTGGATGGACTCGGTTGTCTGGATCGTTTGCACCACTCCCACAGCGAACCACAAAGGACCGCCCGAATCACCCCCCCAACCATCACTTCGGGAGGATCTGCTCACGGTTATGACTGGTGTGCGATCAGCCGAAGGTGCCGTACTGCCCCTTGTGGAACACCATCGGGACAGTTTCGCCTTCGACATCGGCATGCAGATGCTGCACACGGCCAACGATGAGATTGTGATCACCGAGTTCGACGACCTGCTCGAGCGAGCAATCGATCATGGCATGGACACCAGGCAGCACCGGGGCACCAGTCGCCGGAGCGGGCGTGACATCGACGCCTTCGAACTTCGTGTCCGACTTCGAAGCCATGACCCCGCACAGCTCGAGCTGTTCAGCGGCGAGGATGTTCACGCAGAAGTGTCCTGCAGACTCGATGCCGGCGCCGCTGTTCGAGCTCGTGCCGAGGAAAAAGCCCACGAGGGGCGGGTCCATCGAGATGGACGCGAAGGAGCCAATGGCAACGCCGATCGGGCCTTCGCTCGTCTCGGCGGTGACAACAGTGACACCGGTGGGGAAGTGGCCGAGCACACGGCGGTAGTCGCCCGGGTCGATGTCGGCGTGGTTGGGATCGGCTGGCTCGTTCATGAGCCAGGATGCTACATCCCGTCGGTTCCCGAACGAAGTGAGAGTCCCTCGGACGCAGCGATCACCTCGAGTGCATCGCCAGCGAGACCTCGAGCATGAGCAAGCGCCGCATCGATCCAATCGTCGTTGTGGCTGGGATCATGGTGGAACAACACCAAGCGCTTGGCACCAGACGCATGAGCCACGGCGACGGCGTAGTCGATGGTGGAGTGGCCCCAATCGAGCCGAGCGGCGAACTCGTCGTTGTCGTATTGCGCATCGTGAATCAACACGTCGACGTCACGGCACAGATCGATCACGCTCGCCGGCACATTCAGCGACCCATCCTTCGGCGCCTGGTGATCGCTGAGGTACGCAACCGAACCTGTGCCGTTCTGGATTCGGTAGCCGTTGGTGACACCGCAATGAGCGACCTCAGCGGTGGTGACGGTCGCCCGCCCGATGGCAAAGGTTTCGTCGGTCGATTCTCGGAACGACATCGTGCCGGGGAGCTGTTCGATGTCGACTGGGAAGAGCGGCGGGCTGACGAAGGCTTCTACTGCACTTTGCAGCGAACCGGTCTGTTGCCGAGGACCGACGATCTGCAACGTGGCCTTGTGGTGCATCAGCGGCTTGAAAAACGGCAGACCCTGGATGTGGTCCCAGTGGAGGTGGCTGACCAGGGCGGTGCCCTCGAAGGCCTCCTCACCAAGTTCCTTGCTCAAGCGCTCACCGAGATAACGCAGGCCAGTGCCTAGGTCGAGGATGATCGGCTTGTCATCGCCAAGACGCACAAGAACACACGACGTGTTGCCGCCGTACCGCTTCGTGCCTTCACACGCGCAGGGAGTAGATCCCCGAACTCCGTAAAACGTGATGTCGATCATGCAGTGGGCTCCCCAACTCGGCCTGGGCTGAACGTAATACGCAACATGGTGTCCAGAAAAGGGAATGTGAAGAACGTCTCATTCATGTCATGAGCCTTGCGTGCTGCTTCGACGTCGTTTCGTTCAAGAGTTCAATGCGGTTGCGCAACAGCGCGAGGCCGGGCTGGGCCGGGTCCAGCTCCGGTCCAGAAACGGGCCGATTGAAGACCATCTGCTTGGGCTCAGCGGGGTCGAAGCAAGGCCACTCCGGGCGACCGGGAGAGTCAGGCACGTGAGTTGCAGCGAAAGCGAACCAGCGATCGCCCATGTCTCGAGTGAGCAGGTGCGCGTCATCGGCATCGGGCACCAGAGGGAAAGCCGTGTCGAACACGTGGAAGAGTTCGGCAGCGTGATAGGCCCCTGCGGTCTGCTTGGGCGACGCTGGCACCGAACGAAAGTGATAGCGGTAGACGGGGTTGTTGGCCACCGCGTGTTGTCGAGATGCGTGATCGACGTGGACGCCGAACATGTGGTCGGCGACGTAGCGAGTGATCGCCGCTTCGTCCATGTCGGCCAGTCCCGGGTACGCCGCCATCACCCGATCGACCACCGCCTCGGACCCGAAGGACTCGACGAACCGGTCTCGCATCGCCGCTGGGTCGAGTGCGTCAGCGCCGGCAAGCGCATCGTCTCGGCTGCCGAACTCGGGGCCGGCAGGGTGCATGAACTCAGCAAGCAGCGAGCCCTCGTCGGCGTTGTAACCAATGATCATCGGCACCGGAGCCTGAGCTTGCCTGGAGAATGCCGTCATGGGCGTCGTCGGCAAGATCGCTCCGTCGACGACGGGATAGAAATGACGGCCAGCATGGAGGTCGGCCCGGTAGGCGTCGGAGAGTTCTTCTGGCTCGATGGCTCGAAGACGTTCGATCTGGCCCGGTTCGGCTCCCACGAGTGACGTGGCAAACGCTTCACCGGCCTCGAGTGCCGAGTCGAATCCGAGGACCGGATGGTCGAGGTGCAACCATCGGCCGCTGTCACTCGGGCTGTGAGAAATGGCCGCAGCGAACTTTCCACGGGACCGAGGTGAGGTCATCAAGTTGAGCACCGCCTCGCCACCAGCGGACTCACCGAAGATCGTGATGCGATCTGGGTCGCCACCGAAGTTCGCAATGTTGCTGCGGACCCATTCGAGTGCGGCAATTTGATCGAGTAGGCCGTAATTGCCCGACACCCCTTCCGGTGATTCGGCCGACAGCTCCGGGTGAGCGAGGAACCCGAGGAGACCGAGCCGGTAGTTGATCGTGACCACGACACACCCACGAGACGGCAGCGCGTTGCTGTCATAGAACGGATCGGACGCTGAACCATCGGTGTGGTCGCCGCCGTGAATCCAGAACATGACGGGCAAGCCGGTTGCTCTGCTTGGGGTTCGGATGTTCAGCGTGAGGCAGTCCTCGGTCTGCGGTTTCGGCATGGCCCTGACCGCAGCGCTGATCGCCTTCTGCTTCGGCTTCGACAAGCCAAGACCGACGACCAGGTTGCCGATGAAACCATCCATGTTCTGCAAGCGTTGGAATGCCATCTTCCCAACGCTTGTGCAGTCGATGACACCATCGCGTTCTTCGCCAGGCTGCGGCGCTTTCCAACGAAGGTCGCCCACCGGTGGCTTCGCATAGGGAACACCGCCGAAGAAGGTGATGCGCCGCTTGTCGAGGTATTTGCCGAGGACGGGGCCCTCGGCAGTGTCCGCGACCGGCCCTCGACGGGCCCGCAGCTTGGCCGGCAGCAACTTCTTGGCGATGAACGACATGGGCAAGGATGACACTTGCCATGTGGCGATGCCAGCACTGACTCGACCTGCCGGGCGGTGGTGCGTAGTCTCGCCGACGTGACCGCCACCCTCCCGACTCCCGTCCCCACGCTTCCCGATGGATTCGTCGCCGTCGTCAAACAAGACTGCCCGACGTGCGAGCTCGTCGTGCCCGCCCTCGAGCAGATCGCAGCCGGCGCGAAACTCACCGTGTATGTCCAGGACGATCCGAGCTTCCCCGCCTCGCTCAACCCGATCGACGACACGAAACTCGAGGTGTCGTGGCATCACGAGATCGAGACAGTCCCCACGTTGTTGCAGGTCAGGGGAGGCAAAGAAGTCGACCGCACGGTCGGTTGGTCTCGGGAGCAGTGGGAGGCCTTCACCGATGTGACGGCGCTGGCGCCCGACCTGCCCCAGATGCGGCCTGGCTGTGGGTCGCTGTCGGTCGACCCCAACCTGACGGATGAGTTGACCGTGCGCTTCACCGGGTCGACCCTGACGAGCCGCCGTATCGAGCTGGCAGCGATGGAAGATGAGATGGAGGCGGCCTTCGACCGAGGCTGGAGCGACGGTCTGCCGGTCGTGCCCCCAACCGAGGCTCGTGTCCTTCGCATGATGGAAGGCACGACCCGCGATGGCCAGGACATCGTTGCCACTGTTCCCCCAGACCTCAACGACGTCACGGTCGAGCAGATCGCGATCAACGCAGTGATGGCCGGTTGCAAGCCCGAGTACCTGCCAGTCGTTCTGGCCGCGGTGGAAGCAGCGTGCTCGGACGAGTTCAACATTCATGGGCTGCTCGCCACGACGTACTACTCCGGGCCGATCATCGTGGTCAACGGACCCATCGCCGCCCGTATTGGCATGAACAGCAAGGGCAATCTGCTCGGCCAGGGCAATCGAGCCAACTCGACGATCGGACGGGCGCTCCAGCTCGTCGTCCGCAACCTCGGCGGTGGCAGGCCGGGCGGTGTCGACATGTCGCTCATCGGTGCGCCGAGCAAGATGGGCATGGCTTTTGCTGAACGAGAAGAAGACTCGCCGTTCACTCCGCTGGCTGCCGACTTCGGCATCGAATCAGGCGAAGACGCCGTTGTCCTGTTCGCCGGGCACGGGCCCAGCGCAGTGGTCGACCAGATCTCACGCACACCCGAGTCTCTCGTCCGCACCTTCGCCGCGAACCTTCTCGCCGAAGCTCACCCCAAGCTCGTCATCGGCATGGACGCGATGCTCATCGTCGGCCCCGAACACGGCCGCATCTTGCGAGAGGCCGGTTGGGACAAGGCCAGGCTCCGGGCCGAACTCGCTCCCCTTCTCACTCGCAACAGCGATGATCTGCTTCGAGGCGTCGGCGGTATGGAGGAAGGGCTCCCTGCAGCCTTTGCTGGAGTCGAGGTGCCGAAGTTCCGCGAGGGCGGGCTGCAGATCGTGCACGGTGGCGGCGATGCTGGTTTGTTCTCGGCCATCCTCGGCGGCTGGGTTGGCGGCGCCAAGGGCAGCGATCCAGTTGCTCGTCGCGTGACCTTGTAGAACTGCTGCAGCTGTAGCAGGATGCTCCCCATGACGGTTCTCCTGGACCCAACCGCTGGCAAGGCGGCCGCTTCGATCGAAACGGTCCCGCGCCCATCGAGCTTGGACGGCCTCACGGTCGGTTTGCTCGACATCTCCAAGCCTCGGGGGGCTGAGTTCCTCAACCAACTCGAGATGCGACTCGGCGCTCAAGGGGCAACCGTCCAGCGCTACATGAAGCCGACCTTCGCCAAGCCAGCGCCGGTCGACCTGCGCCACGAGATTGCGAGCAACTGCGACGCAGTCATCGAAGCGCTCGCCGATTGAGGCAGTTGCACGTCGTGCAGTGTGCACGACATCGCAGATCTGGAACGTCGGGGAGTCCCCGGGGTGTTCGTCGCCAGTGCCGTCTTCGTCGACGCAGCACAGACCCAAGGTGACGCCATCGGGTTCCAGCCCGAGCGCCTCTTCGTCGAGCACCCCATCCAGGATCGCACCGACCAAGAGATGGCCGACATCGCCGACCGAGCGGTCGATGCGTTGATCGCCAAGCTCACCGGCGCCTGAGATAGCCAGTTCGTTGAAACAGAAATGAGTCTTTCCAGCACAGAAGGGCAGGCAGCTCTCGACGAGTTGCGTGCCCTTTGTGCTTCCTACCCCGAAGTCAGCGAGCGCCTCAGCCACGGCTCGCCCACCTTCTTCATCAGGGACAAGAAGACGCTCTGCAGCATCTGGAACAGCCATCACGATGACGGTCGTCTCGCCATGTGGTGCCCGGCGCCCGTTGGTGTGCAGGCCGAGTTGATCGACCGTGAACCGGAGCGATTCTTCGTACCGAAGTACGTCGGCCATCGAGGGTGGATCGGCCTTCGTCTCGACATCGATCCCGACTGGGACGAGGTCGACGCGATCCTGCGAGACGCCTACCGCTTGGTCGCACCCAAAACACTGGTGAAGCAACTCGACGCATAGCGAATTGCCCGCACTCGTCCTGCGGTCGTGGTCAGCAATGACGGCGCGAATACAGCCGCAGCTCGCCTCGGTCGCGGCAAGCCGAGCACGTTCGTTCCGTTGCTGTCGAGCGGATCGGCGAAGTGATCGGTTCGCTCGGATTCGAACTCGCCGGCCAGCTCGACGAGGCGCTTCGAATCCACTTTGAGCTCTGAGGTTCACCCAGCGTTGGCATGCTCGATCGACTCCGGACACGTGTGGACAAGCGGAAGGAGCAGCTGCGAAAGAAGATCGGCAATGGGCGAGCGCTCGGAGAATGCTACCGAACGTCAGACATGCGGGAATTGACCGACTCAGCAGACATCACGGCGGCGTCGATCACCAGGTCGTGAAGTCCACGTCGTTGCCTGTCGACGAAAACCGACGCTGCCAGCCCGCAGAAGTACGCGAAGAACACGAGCTGGCCGATGGCCCACACCGATCGACCACCCTCGAAGGTCCACCACAGAATCACCGGAACCGTCGATAGTCCGTCCTTCACCAGCCAACGAACCGCTGCGGTTGACCAGCTGAGTTCGTCGCCCTCGTAGGTGCGGATCGCAGCGCCGACCAGCATCTTGCCGAGACTTCGACCGCGTTCTTTGATGCCAACGACCTGGTTCAAGATCGAGATCGTGATGGCCAGAAGGGAAACGGTCCCGCCGTCGATCAGTTGATAGACAAGGCCGACCACGCCACCAACGATGACGCCATCGATCACGAAGGCGACTGTTCGACGGAGGAGCGAAAGCGGTCGGCCGATCATGGCCACACTTGCCCGCATCTGACGCGGCACGCCCCCGCTGAGCACCCGGGCAAGGGCGACCTCGAGCTCTTCTTCGTAGCCATCTTCGGCTTGGATCAATCCCTCATCGACGAGCCGGACGGGGACCGGTACGACTTCGATGTGTTCGAGCAGGACTGCGGTCTGCTCCTCGTTCAGCGACGCTAGATCGATCACGAACGGCTCGTCGGCGAACTCGAGCTCTGTGCTTGTAGCGACAAGAACAAGAACCGTGGGTTCTTCGTCGACGAGATCGACGAAACAGTCGACGCATTGCTCGATGTCAGGCCGGTACTCGTCGCCGCAGGACGGACACCAGCGTCCCGCCGAGTCCTGCGTTGTCGGTTGATCAATTGTCACGGCAGTTCCCAGCGATCGCCAACCCGCTGAGCGAGCCCATCGGCAATGAGTGTGGCAGCGACGCGGTCGGCTCGCTCGCTGTCCGTCGGCCAACCCATGACCGGTGGGAGCTGGTCAGTGGTGACCGGCCCGACACGTAATGCGTCAACCAGGCGACCTCTCCCCTGCCGATCCGATCCTTCGAAACTGCTCTGAGCTTTCGAGACAGCGGCCGAGCCAGTCGCGGGGTCCGGTCCGTTGCTCTGCCATGCGCAGCCTTCGAAGATCGGACAGACGTCGCACATCGGGGCCTTGCGACACACGAGTGCGCCAAGTTCCATGATGGCCTGATTCCACTCCCATCCGTGATCGACAGGGACGAGATCGTCAGCCATCTGTTGCGCTGCGGCCGGCTTGAGTTGGTGACCAACGAGGCGAGCCAGCACTCGGCCGATGTTGGTGTCGACAACACCATTGTCGAGTTCGTAGGCGAAGGCTCGCACCGCACGTGCGGTGTACGGACCAATGCCCGGCAGGGCCAGGAGGTCGGCCAACGCTGTGGGGACCACGCCATCGTGATCGTCACGAACTGCGACGGCGGTGCGGTGCAGGTTCACGGCTCGGCGGTTGTATCCGAGCCCCGCCCATTCGTCGATGACGTCGCCAACGGGCCGGTCGGCACATGCGGACGGCGAGGGAAAGCGGGCGAGAAAGCGAGGCCAGCGATCGATGACTCGTGCCACCTGTGTCTGTTGGAGCATGAGTTCAGAGACGAGGATCGCCCAGGGGTCACGGGAGTGACGCCAGGGCAGATCCCGTCCCTGCTCGGCGAACCAGCCGAGCAGTACTTCTGGTTCCACGACTGCCAATGGCAGGTCGGACTCAGTCTTCAGACCAGATGCTCTCGTCGTAGGGACGCTGGCGCTTCGGTGCGTTCTCCTGCTTCCAGACAAGCACCTTGCGCTTGAAGTAGCAGACCTCTTCGCCCCGCTGATTGATGCCCTTGGTCTCGACCGCCACGATGCCGCGGTCGCCCTTCGAGGTTTCCTTCGTCGACAGCACCCGGGTCTCGGCGTAGATCGTGTCACCGTGGAACGTGGGCTTTGAATGACGGAGGGTTTCGATCTCGAGGTTTGCGATGGCGGCGCCGGAGACGTCGGCCACGCTCATACCGAGCACGAGGGAGTAGACCAGGTTGCCAACCACGACGTTCTTGCCGTGCACGGTTTCGTTCTCGGCAAACCACTGGTTGGTGTGCAACGGATGGTGGTTCATCGTGATCATGCAGAACAGATGGTCATCGGCCTCGGTGATGGTCTTTCCGGGCCAGTGCTTGTAGATGTCGCCAGGCTCGAAGTCTTCGAGGTAGCGGCCGAACGGTCGATCATGGGAAGTCACGAGGGCGATCGTAGGTTCACTCCTGTCATGAACACCACTCACTCGCCGAACGGGAACGCTGCTTCGGGACGGCCGATCTCGATCGGCGATCAGTTTCCCGACATGGAACTCATCGATCACACCGGGGCGGCATGGCGGCCGAGTGATGCGCTGGGCAGACCGTTGGTGCTCATCTTGCACCGACACCTCGCTTGACTGCCGTGCAAAGCACATGTCGACGCCGTGCGCGCTCGACGAGAAGAACTGGGTGACAGCGAGATCGTCGTGGTGACCTTCGCAAACGCTCGGGTTCTGCCTGGCTACCGACGGCGGTTCGCCGATCCGTTCACCGTTGTCAGTGATCACGATCGGCTGACGTACCGGGCGTTGGGCTTTGGCCGTGGAACGTTCTGGCGGGTGTGGGGATGGAAGGTCGCGGTGAAGTACTTCGAGCTGTTACGTAGCGGCCGGCGGCTGGAGAAGGGCGAGCCCGAGGCCGACACTCGCCAACTGGGCGGCAACGCCGTGATTGGTCGCGATGGCAGGCTGGCATGGATCTATGCCGGCGCCGGACCAGACGATCGACCAACAGTCGACGAAGTCATCGATGTCGTGCGATCCTTGCCCGGTGCGAGTAACTGAAGACTTCATCTGTGAGCACGGCATGCCCCAACCGTGGGCAACGTGCACCGAGTGCATGATGCTGCCGAGGGACGAACAGCCCACGCCACCACGACCAAAGCCCGTTCCAAAGCCTGCACCAGCGGCAAGGAAACGTGCCACAACCGCGGGCGAGCCGCGGGCCAAGAAGGCTGTGAGGACTCCCGCCGTCCGCTTGCCCCGCCATGGCGATGACACCCTTCCTGAACTCGGCGGCGCATTCGACTTGAGCTACGAAGTTCCCGTCGACAACGTGACGTTCCACGTCAATGGCACCGAGAGCAATTGGCTCGCCATCTCGTCGTTCCCCGCCGCCCTCCGGGCCAACGGTTGGATCTATCTGCAGGTAGACGGCGACGTCGTCGCCAGAGCCAG